>Ga0182011_10000080_pt1 | contig 73537 bp, 57 predicted proteins | sample 711E1DmetaG_FD_120481 | JGI IMG/M metagenome (GOLD analysis project Ga0182011, IMG submission 120481) | Permafrost microbial communities from Stordalen Mire, Sweden - 711E1D metaG | ecosystem: Environmental > Terrestrial > Soil > Wetlands > Permafrost | place: Sweden: Stordalen | collected...
CGGCGACGTTTAATCACAATAACACGCCTTTCCCCCTCACGGGAGGTCACACGACGGTGGTCTGCGCCCAGTGCCACCTGAACAACGTGTACGCCGGACTCACGACGGACTGCTACACGTGCCATACCACGCAGTTCACGTCGGCGACCACGCCCGTGCCCCACGCGGGGTTCCCGACGGTGTGTGCCTCATGCCACACGACGAACCCGGGATGGGCCCCCTCGACGTACAGTCACGCATCTGCAACGCCCAGGTTCCCGCAGGACAGCAGGCACACCACTGCGGCGTGCGCCAAATGTCATCAGTCTGCAACGAACTACACCCAGTATTGCTGCCAGAGCAGCGGATGTCACAACAGTTGTCAGGGAGGCGGATAATCAGGGGGAAGAGTGAAGAAGGAAAGAACTGCACTGTGCTCCCTCCTTGTGATCGGTGCGCTGGCGGGGGTAGGCGACGCCGAAGGACAAACGCGGGAGATCCGCCGGATCACAGCGGGTGTGACATACGTTGCGACAGGGAGCTTCTATTTCGACGCCGGGAAAATCAAGGGGGTCGCGGCCAACGACACGGTTACCGTGATGCGCAAATCGAAACCGGTGGCAAGCGGCGTCGTTTCTGCGGTCTCCAGCGCCTCCGCCGTGGCGAGAATCGTTTCACAGTCGGAAACGATCGCCCTCGGAGATTCGGTAGTCGAAGTGAAGGAGATCACCGTCGAGGAACAGGAGACGGCCTCACGGATCGGACAGGGAGGAACGGGAAGGAATTCTCTCCTCTCCCAGGACAATAGGGTGAGCGGGCGGATCGGACTTCAGTATGCCGCGGCAGGTGTGTTCGGCACAAGCCTGGATTACTCGCAACCGGCGTTGATCACCCAGCTCGGCATCAACCGGCTCTTCGGCACGACATCCACGTTCACGGTCTACGCCCGATCCTACCGGGACATGTCCGCGCACTATGACCGGTACGGGGAGGGATCACGGAACAAGATCCGCATGTTCGAGCTCTCGTTGAGGAACGACGACCCGCGCTCCTGGTATGGATACGGCGTAGGTCGGATCACTTCCCGCTACGTGGGAGGGCTCGGCGTGTTTGACGGCGGGCAGTTCTACCTCCGCCAGGGAAATTTCTCATTCGGACTGCTGGGGGGGACGCAGCCCGATTATACCACCTCTGCGTTCGGCACCGACGAATCGAAATACGCAGGCTTTGTCAATTACGCGTGGGGAGGTGACGACTTCAAGACGTCCGACATCACGCTGGCCTACGCCCAGCAGAGGTATCTGGGGAAGATCGACCGCAAATTCGGCTACTTCCAGAGCTCGCTCAGGTTTGGCGCGGACTTCTTCTTTTATTCCAGCACCGAGATGGACTTTGCGCACAGGGAGAACGGCAACGAAGTCGACCGGCCCACCATCACCAATTCATTTCTGACTGTCTCCTGGCTGCCGGCTCCCTGGGTTTCCGTGAATGCCGGGTACGACGCCGTCAGGGCACTTGATTTTTTGCAGAGCATGAAGTCGTTTCCGGATACATTGCTCGACAAGTCCCTCAAAGAAGGGTACCGCACAAACCTCTCATTCCGTCTCCCCTTCCGCGTAACCCTTTCCGGGAATGCCAGTTTCCGCCTTGCTTCGACGACAACACCCGCTGCCAGGACTCTAGGGTCGATGGTCCGCGTGGGCGACATACTGGACTCCGACGTAAATTTCGGTGCCCAATACCAGGATATCCGCGGCCTGTATACAACCGGGAACGATTGGACGTTCGACGTGGACCGCTGGATTGCGCAGTCCTTCTCAATTTCACTCCGTCTCGACAGATACCGCTATACGATCACCGGAGGGGATCAGCGGATCACGACGACGACGGGGACCGTGAGCATGAATTACTCGATGCTTCGCTCCTTCTATGCCGCGGTGAATTTCGACAAGGTATGGGACACGATCAGGAACACGCAACGTCTATACCTCGAAGTGGGCATGCATTTCTAATATTGCTGCCAGAGCAGCGGGTGTCACAACAGTTGTCAGGGAGGCGGTTCATGAGCACGGAATCACTCATAACGCTGCTGATCGCACTCGTGGTGATACCCGCCGCCGTCGTCCCCTACCTCAGGCGTGTCAGGGCCGAGGAGCGGCGGGCGCGGAAGCACTTCGAAGATGCAAAGATCGCCGGTCTGCAGTCGGCCGTCTCGATGCACCCGCACATCAACGCAATGGAATGCATCGGGTGCGGGGGGTGCGTGGACGCGTGCCCGGAAGAGGACGTCCTCGGCGTCATCGACGGGAAGGCGGTCCTCGTCCATGGTTCGAAGTGCGTGGGGCACGGCCTCTGTGCCGATGCCTGTCCGGTCGGCGCCATCGTCATGATGATGGCTGCCCCCGGCCGGAGTGCGGACCTCCCCCTCCTCGACGAGCATTTCGAGACCAGCGTCCGGAATCTGTTCATCGTGGGTGAGCTCGGGGGGATGGGGCTCATCAAGAACGCGATAACGCAGGGGAGGAAGGCCGTCGAACACATCGCCTCCCGGGCGCGAACTTCCGACGGGGCATACGACGTTGTAGTGGTCGGGGCGGGACCCGCGGGGCTCGCCGCCGGCCTGAGCGCGAAGGCGAACAAGCTGAAGTATCTCCTCCTGGAGCAGGGGGACGCCGGAGGAACCATCCTGCAGTACCCGAGGCGAAAGATCGTCATGACGTCCCCTGTAGAGCTCCCTCTCTGGGGGAAGCTGAAGCTGACGGAAACGTCGAAGGAATCACTCCTGGAACTCTGGCAGCAGGTCCTGACGAAGACGCAGCTCAAGGTGAATACCGGTGAGAAAGTGCTTGACCTAAGGACCGCGGAAGGACATTTCGTTGTGAGCACGCCTCTCGGCGAATACGCGGCGCACCACGTCGTGCTGGCGCTCGGCCGGCGCGGGACGCCGCGAAAGCTCGGCGTTCCCGGGGAAGAGCTCGGGAAAGTGACATACCGGCTTATCGATGCGGAGACGTACAAGGACTGCGACGTGCTTGTCGTGGGAGGAGGCGATTCCGCCGTTGAAGCGGCGGTCGGCCTCGCGTTACACGGCACGAACCGCGTGACCCTGTCCTATCGCAAATCGGAGTTCACAAGATTGAAGGACCGGAATGCGAAACATCTCGAGGAATACAGGAAGCGAAACGCGGTCAGCATCCTCCTGAATTCGAACGTGAAGGGGATCCGCGAAAAGGAGGTCCAGATCGAGACCGCCGAGGGCATCAGGGTCGTCCCGAACGACTATGTGTTCATATTTGCCGGGGGGGATATGCCTTTTGAATTCCTGAAGAAGACGGGGATCAAATTCCAGGAACAGGTCGTCGCATGAGCCCGTTTTCGCTTATATCCGAATTCCAGCCGAGCGGCGACCAGCCGGATGCCATCCGCCAGCTCGCGGAAGGTGTGGCGCGGGGGGACCGCTTCCAGACGCTCCTGGGCGTCACGGGGAGCGGCAAGACGTTCACCATCTCGAACGTCATCGCCGGGGCGGGGAAGCCCGTTCTCGTGATGTCGCACAACAAGACGCTCGCAGCGCAGCTCTACGGCGAGTTCAAGCGCTTTTTCCCGCAGGACAGGGTGGAGTTCTTCATCAGCTACTACGACTACTACCAGCCCGAAGCCTACGTCCCTTCCACCGACACGTACATCGCCAAGGACGCATCGATAAACGACGAGATCGACAGGCTGCGCCTCAGGGCAACGAGCGCACTCCTGAGCGGCGACAGAAACGTGATCGTTGTCGCATCGGTCAGCTGCATCTACGGGATCGGCGCACCCGAAGAGTGGGCGAGCCAGGTTGTGGTCGTGCGGAAGGGGGAGAAGCTGGAACGGAACGACCTTCTCCGGAAACTGCTGAACATCTACTACACACGGAACGATTTCGAATTCGTCCGCGGGACGATGCGCGTGCGCGGCGACGTCGTAGAGGTCATCCCCGCTTATGAGAACGAAGAGGCCCTGCGCGTCGAGTTCTTCGGCGACATCGTCGAACGGATCTCCTACATCAACCGGGTTGACGGGAAGGTCCTCGGCGAAACGGACTACGAAGTGGTCTACCCTGCGAAACAGTTTGTCACTTCGAAAGACACGCTGGAGCGCGCTATGAAGGGGATCGACAAGGAGCTGGAGGAACGCCTGGCGGAGCTCAGGGGTGCGGGGAAGCTCGTCGAGGCGCAGCGGCTGGAACAGCGGACCCGTTTCGACCTGGAGATGATGCGGGAGGTCGGCTACTGCGCGGGGATCGAGAACTATTCGCGCCATATCGCCGGACGGCCCCCCGGGTCGCGCCCGGCCTGCCTGCTGGATTATTTTCCGGAGGACTTTCTCCTCGTTGTCGACGAGTCGCACGCCACCGTGCCGCAGGTCGGCGGGATGTATCACGGCGACCGGTCCCGCAAGCTGACGCTCGTCGAGCACGGGTTCCGTCTCCCCTCCGCCCTGGACAACCGCCCTCTCACGTTCGACGAGTGGGAGAAGATGGTGAAACAGGTGATATTTGTCAGTGCGACCCCGGCGGAGTACGAGCTTCAGAAGAGCAGGGGCGTGATCGTGGAGCAGGTCATCCGTCCCACGGGGCTTGTCGACCCGGAGGTCGAGATCCGGCCCGTCAAGAACCAGATCGACGACCTTATCGCTGAGATCCGCGTCCGCGCGGGGAAGAACGAGCGGGTGCTCGTGACGACGCTGACGAAGCGGATGGCCGAGGACCTGACCGACTACCTCAACGACATCGGCGTCAGGGTGCGGTACATCCATTCGGAGGTCGATGCGCTCGAACGCGTGGAGATCCTCCGTGACCTGCGACTCGGCGAATTTGACGTGCTCATCGGGGTGAACCTCCTCCGGGAAGGACTCGACCTTCCCGAGGTTTCCCTCGTGGCGATACTCGACGCCGACAAGGAGGGGTTTCTCCGTTCGGAGCGCTCCCTGATTCAGACGGCGGGCCGGACAGCCCGCAACCTCAACGGGTTGGTCATCCTGTACGCCGACAATGTGACGGGTTCGATGCAGCGGATGCTGGACGAGACACGGAGGCGGAGATCGAAGCAGCTGCAGTACAACGTCGATCACCATATCACCGCCACGACCGTGTTCAAGACCATCGATCAGGTTCTGGCGGCGACGGCGGTGGCGGACGTCAAGGCCGCCCGGGACGCGAGGCGGGAGCGTGCGAAAATGCCCCTGGTGGCCGAAAGCGTGGTTCGCTACCTGACGGCGGAACAGAAGAAAGACCTGATCGGGGAGCTGCAAACCGAGATGGAACGGGCGGCGAGAGACCTTGAATTCGAGCGTGCGGCCGGATTGCGGGATGAGATTGCGAAACTGGAGGAAATGGGGACGCGCACGCACGGTACCCGGGCACCGCTTCCGCCCAGGAATGGCTCCTCCTAGCCTTTTCACCCCCTGCCGAGTGCGGACCGTATCGGAATTCGGTTCCCCCCGCGTGTAAGAAATGCGGAGGCCGGGCGCTCCGTCCCGGCTCACGTGTCACAGGCCATCGCCATGCCCGCGGATCTCCTCTCGGTCCCATTGTCTCTTCTTCGGATCTGTGCGGACGTTGTGTTCCCCCCTGTCTGCCATTCGTGCAACGCGCGTCTTCCTCACGGAGATTCCATCGCCTGTCCGGCCTGTCTCGCGGCAATCGTGCCGGTGGATGAGTGGGACGACGCGTACCGTGAAGCGTTCGAAAGGCTGAAGGAAGAGCGCACGGTCTCGGATTTTGTGGCGGCGTGGTATTTCGAGCAGGAGGGACCCCTGCGCGCGCTGATGCACAGGCTGAAATACGGGGGGATGACCTCCATCGGACTGGAATTCGGACGGGTACTGGGGGAACGCATTCGCGATGCGGGGCTGGGGGAATCGGATATTGTCGTTCCCCTCCCGTTGCACGTTTCAAGGATGCGGGAACGCGGGTTCAACCAGTGTGAACTTATCGCACGGGGAGTCTCCGCGGTCACGGGGCGTCCCCTCCGCACCGATTTGCTCAGGCGCACGCGCTTCACGCCGTCTCAGACGCCCCTCGGCCACCTCGAGAGACGTAAGAACGTGCAGGATGCGTTCGGCCTGCGCGCTCACGCACCGCACGAAATTGCCGGGAGGTCCGTACTTCTCGTCGACGACGTCGTCACCACGGGAGCGACAATGCGCTCGTGCGCGGGCGCTCTTCACGGCGCCGGCGTGCGTGCCGTGATCGCGTGCGCGGTCGCGATCGCGCGTTGAAAGGTTCGCTGCAAGGGCCGATTTCTTGACATTCGTGCACGATTGTGATACATTAAAAGGATTTTGGGTGAAAAAGCTCCACTTGCAGACCGACATTTCCAATCACGTTTCTGATACGACGGAGGTAGTGTATGGCAATCAATATCGGCATCAACGGGTTCGGCCGCATAGGCCGCCTCGTCTTCCGGAGAGTGCTGCAGCAGGGGGGATTCAACGTTGTCGGGATCAACGATATCACCGACGCGAAAACGCTGGCATATCTTCTGAAATACGATTCCGTGCACGGGATATTCGAAGGGGATGTGAAAGCGGAAGCGAACGCTATCGTTGTCAACGGGAAACAATACCGGGTCACTGCGGAGAAAGATCCGTCCAAACTCCCCTGGAAGGAACTCGGTGCCGATATCATCATCGAAGGGACCGGCATATTCACCAGCCGCGAGAAGCTCCAGCCGCACATCACCGCCGGGGCGAAAAAGGTCCTTCTGACCGCTCCTGCCAAAGATGAAATCGATGCGACGGTCGTCCTGGGGGTGAACGACAGCGTCCTCACGGGGAAAGAGCAGTTCGTGTCGAACGCTTCCTGCACGACCAATTGCCTGGCCCCCATGGTCAAGGTCCTCCACCAGTCGTTCGGCCTGGAGCAGGGGTTCATGACGACGATCCATTCCTATACCAACGACCAGAGGCTCCTCGATCTGCCCCACAAGGACCTTCGCAGGGCCCGTGCGGCGGCGATGTCGATAATCCCGACCACGACCGGTGCGGCGAGGACTGTCGGCAAAGTCATCCCCGAGCTCAAGGGGAAGCTGGACGGATTTTCACTCCGCGTCCCGACTCCCGATGCCTCCATCACCGATTTTGTCGCACAGCTGAAGAAGCCGGCGACGCGCGAGCAGGTGAATGAGGCCATGAAGCAGGCGGCCGCGGGACCGATGAAGGGGATCCTCCAGTATTCGGAGGAGGAGCTGGTGTCGACGGACATCATCGGCAACGAGCACTCATGCATATTCGACTCGAAGCTGACGATGGCGATGGGGAACACTGTTAAAATCTTCGGATGGTACGACAATGAATGGGGCTTCTCCTGCCGCGTTGTCGACCTGCTCAAGAAGATCGCCTGATTTCGGCCACCGCGCGGCCGCCCACGTGGCGGCCGCCGTCTTATCCGTCCCCATCCATGAGACCACAATGCATACACTGACCATTGACGATGTCCTTCTGAAGGGGAAGAAAGTCCTTGTCCGCGTGGATTTCAACGTCCCCATGACCCCCGACATGAAAGTCGCAGACGACAAGCGGATCATCGAGTCACTTCCGACAATTCGCAGGATTCTGTCACAGGGAGCGTCTGTCATACTGATGAGCCACCTCGGGCGCCCGAAAGGGCGTCCGAACCCCGAATTCTCCCTCAAGCCCGTCGCCGACTATCTTGCGACACTGATGAACCACCCGGTCCAGTTTGCGAAAGACTGCATAGGTCCGGAAGTGCACGAGATGGTGCGTGCGCTGAAACCCGGGGACATACTCATGCTCGAGAACCTCCGCTACCATCCCGAGGAGGAGGCGAACGACGAAAACTTCGCGAAGGAACTTGGCAGCCTGGGAGATGTGTACGTCAACGATGCCTTCGGCACCGCCCACCGGGCGCATGCGTCGACCGAGGGGATCACTCATTTCCTGCGTCCCGCCGTGGCGGGGTACCTCATGAAGAAGGAGATCGATTACCTTACAAGCGCGGTGTCCAACCCGGCACGCCCGTACCTGGCAATACTCGGGGGCGCGAAGATCTCCGGAAAGATCGATGTCATTCACAACCTCCTGCCGAAAATCGACGCGCTTGTCATCGGCGGCGGAATGGCCTTTACGTTCCTGCGCGCGCAGGGGCTGGAGATCGGCGACTCGATTGTGGAGGAGGAGAAGCTCGAACTTGCGAAGGATCTTCTCGATCAGATGCGGGAGCTCCACAAGCGTTTCATCCTTCCGGTGGACTGTGTCATCGCGGACAGGATGGAGAATGACGCCCAGCGGAAAGTTGTGCCCGTGTCGAAAATACCTTCGGGCTGGAGGGGACTGGACATCGGGCCGGAAACGGTGAAGGTGATCAATATGGAAGTCAGGCGGGCGAAGACCATCGTCTGGAACGGCCCGATGGGCGTGTTTGAGATGCCCAACTTCGCCAACGGCACGCTGGAAGTCGCGCGACTTCTGGCGGAGGCCACGAAGGCGGGGGCAAAGACCATCGTCGGCGGCGGCGACTCCGCGGCGGCGGTTGCGAAGGCGGGGTTCGAGACGCAGATTTCGCACGTCTCCACCGGCGGGGGAGCCTCCCTGGAATTCCTTGAAGGACGCACGCTCCCGGGGCTTGCGGCGCTCGCAATCGAGTGAACCATCCGGGTGCATTCCGTGTTCTTCGAGTGAAGGGAGAAACATGCACAGAAAGAGCGGCTCATGATGCAGTTCAATAGCGGAGGAGGGGAGGGAAGATACTACCGGCCGGGTTTCTTCGGCGGGTTCTCGTTCTTCCCTCCCGTGATCAAGGCGCTTCTTATCATCAACGGGCTGATGTGGCTTTTCTTCGGGTTGTTCCTCCCCGCCTTCACATTCCAGAATGTTCCGATATTTGTGATATTCAGGGAGTATCTGGAGCTCTGGCCGCTGGGGACCAATTTCTGGCCCTGGCAGCTTGTCACGTACATGTTCCTCCACGGCGGGTTCTGGCACATCTTCTTCAATATGCTGATGCTCTGGATGTTCGGCATGGAGCTGGAACACACATGGGGGTCCGTGAAATTCCTCGTGTATTACCTCCTCTGCGGGGTCGGCGCGGGGATTGCGAATCTCCTTGTGGCACCAATGCTCGGACAGGTTGCGCCGACTGTGGGAGCATCGGGGGCGGTGTTCGGGATACTGGTCGCTTTCGGGATGCTCTGGCCCGACAGGCCGATCTACATATATTTTCTTCTCCCCATAAGGGCGAAGTACTTCATCGCGGCCTCCATCGGACTCGAGTTGTTCACCGGGGTCACCGGCTCCTCCGACGGTGTCGCCCATATCGCCCACCTCGGGGGGGCGGCAGTGGGCTTTCTGTTCATATTCACAGAGCGGCACTCGGAGGCTTTCCGCCGCCTGGTGGGCAACCTGGGGAGCGGCGTCTTCCGTCGTCCGGTACGCCCCCGCCCCGGGTCAGGTCCTGGAAACGAGATCCATGAGGCCCGGTTCTATGACATCGGCGGGCCTCCCCGCAGGGACGATGAGGGAGAGGTCACGCAGGAGGTCATCGATGCGATTCTCGACAAGATCAGCAAGGGCGGCTATCAGAATCTCAGTGAGGAAGAGAAGAGGATACTGAACGAGGCAAGCAGGAAAATCCACTGAACGACGTGAGGCGCATGGAGATTCAGGCAGTGAACGAGACCGACCGGAATCCGGCCCTGGGTCAGGGGCCGCAAATGGCCGGGCATAAAGTCGGCCAAAGGTTTGGAGTGAGGCGCGCGACGAGACAGGTCACCGTCGGTGGAGTCCGCGTGGGGGGCGGTGCGCCGATATCGGTTCAGACGATGACCAAATGCAGGACGGGCGATGTCGAGGCGACCCTTGCCCAGATATCGGCGGCGGCCGGCGCGGGGTGCGACATCGTGCGCGTGACGGTGAACGACAGGGAGGCGGCCGATGCGATGAAAGAAATCGTCCGCCGATCGTCGATCCCCGTCGTTGCGGACATCCACTTCAACCACGTGTTTGCCCTGAAGTCCATCGAGGCGGGGGTGGCCAAAGTGCGCCTCAACCCGGGAAATATCGGGAACCGCGGGAGAATTCATGAGGTCCTCGGGGCTGCGAAGGCGCGCTGCATACCGATAAGGATAGGCGTGAACTCCGGGTCGCTGGAGGAAGACATACTTGCCAAGCACGGGTACCCGACGGCGGAGGCCCTCTACGAAAGCGCGATGCGCCATGTGGGGATATGCGATGAGTTCGGTTTCCGGGATGTCATCATCTCGGTCAAATCAACCGATGTCCGCCTCATGATTGAGGCGTACCGGCTTGTTGCGGAACGGACGGACATCCCGCTCCATCTGGGCGTTACGGAGGCCGGACCGACGAGGACCGGGACAATCAAGTCGGCCGTGGGGATCGGGGCGCTTCTCGCGGAAGGGATCGGAGACACGATACGGGTCTCCCTCACCGACGAACCGGTGAAGGAAGTCGAGGTCGGGAAGGAAATCCTCCGTTCGCTCAATCTCGCCACCCGCAATGTGGAGCTCATCGCCTGCCCGACATGCGGCAGGATAGAAGTGGACCTCTTCAGCATGATAGCGGAGCTGGAGAGGCGTCTCGAAGGAATCAAGAAGCCTGTCAAGATCGCCGTCCTCGGGTGCGTCGTGAACGGACCGGGAGAGGCGAGCGAAGCCGACATCGGGATTGCGGCGGGAAAAGGGGTCGGCATACTCTACCGAAAAGGAGAGGTCATCCGTCGTGTGAAGGAATCGGAAATCGTCGACACGATCGTTGAAGAAGTCCGCAATTTCATCCCCGAAGGGGAGTGACGAACCTGCCTCATTCAACCTACCGTCCGTGACACTGAACATCTTCTTCATCGGCGACATCGTCGGAACGCCGGGGCTCGAACTGGCCGCGACACTGATCCCGAATTACGTAAAGAAATACAGCGTCGACCTCCTCATCGTCAACGGGGAAAACACCACCGAAGGGAAAGGGATCGCCGAAGAACACGCAAAGAAGCTCTTTGAGCTGGGGGCACACGTTATCACGACGGGGAACCATGTGTGGGACAGGTGGGACAGCCGGAAAGTCCTCGGGAGCGACCGGCGCATCCTCCGCCCGCTGAATTATCCGCGGGAGAACAGCGGGAACGGCTATTACGTGGCCGAACTGCCCGGGAAGGGGAAGGCGGGAATACTCAATCTCCAGGGGAGGGTCTTCATGCAGCCGATCGACGATCCATTCCGGACCGCCGATTGGGCGGTGGCAAAGATCCACGAGGAGACGCCTGTGGTGTTCGTGGATTTCCATGCGGATGCGACGGCCGAGAAAATGGCCATGGGCTGGCACCTCGACGGGAAGGTGACCGCCATGATCGGAACGCACACGCACACCCCGACGGCCGACGGGAGGATACTCCCGCGCGGGACCGCCTTCCAGACGGATGTCGGCATGACCGGACCGTACGATTCGGTCCTCGGCATGAAGAAGGACCTCGCAATCAAGCGGCTCGTGACGGCGACGCCGCACAAGTATGAAGTTGCCTCTCACGACGTCCGCCTCTGTGCCGTCTACGTCCAGGCGGACACCGAGACCGGCCGCGCGCTCAAAATGGAAAGCGTCATATTCCCCGCATTCGGTTGAACGATGGGCGCCAGACTGATCGACGGAAAACTGATGGCCGCGGATATCAAGGCGGAGGTCCGCCGCGGCGCGGAGGAACTGCTCAGGACGAGAGGGATCACGCCGGGACTTGCGTTCATTCTCGTGGGTGATGATCCCGGTTCGGAGGTCTATGTCCGCTCCAAGGGGAAGGCGTGCGAAGAACTGGGATTCCGTTCCATCACCGAGCGCCGTCCGGCGACGCTCCGCGAGGGGGAGCTCCTGGCGATGATCGCGGGCTTCAACGCCGATCCTGCGATACACGGCATTCTCGTCCAGCTCCCGCTTCCCCCCCACATCGACGAGCACCGCGTGATCGAAGCGATAGATTTCCGCAAGGACGTCGATGGCTTCCATCCCGTGAATGTCGGAAAGCTTGTGCTGGGCCTGAAGTGCCTCCGCCCCTGCACCCCCGCGGGGATCCTGGAACTTCTCGTCAGGAGCGGGAATGATCCCGGAGGAAAACACGCCGTTGTCGTCGGCAGGAGCAACATCGTCGGCAAGCCGGTATGCAACATGCTCATGCAGAAACGACCCGGTGCAAATGCCGCGGTGACCATTCTCCACACGGGGGTGAAGGACATCGCTCCTCTGGTGCGACAGGCCGACATCGTTGTGGCCGCACTGGGGAGGCCCCGCTCGATCACGGGCGCAATGCTGAAACCCGGGTGCGTGGTGATCGATGTGGGGATGAACCGCATCCCCGACCCCTCCGCCAGGAACGGGACACGCCTGGTCGGCGATGTGGATTTTGCTTCTGCGTTCGAAGTCGCTTCCGCGATCACTCCCGTTCCGGGCGGCGTCGGGCTCATGACCATCGCCATGCTGATGAAGAATACCCTCGAGGCCGCCGCGGGTGACATCGGGGCCTGACGTCCCGCTCACACAGTTCCCCCCTCCCTCCGTTCATCCACCTTCAATTGAATATGTCCGCTCGATTGGCTATATTGGGCTGATTTTTGATTCTCCATCCCGCATACGTGCATCCCGAAACCGAGAGGATTTCATGTCCATCCTGAAATTCAAGAACGAACCGCTCGTAGATTTTTCGAAGCCCGCCCTCCGGAAGAGGCAGGAGTTGGCGATTGCCGTGCTCAGGGAGTCGCTCGGCCGCGAGTACCCGATCGTCATCGGCGGAGAGCGGGTTATTGCTTCCCAGAAGTTCAGTTCCTTCAATCCCGCCAGATCCGTCGAGGTGGTGGGGGTCTTTCAAAAGGGGGATGCCGCCATCGCGGGGAAGGCGATGAGCGCGGCCCTGTCGGCGTTTGACTCATGGAAGCATGTCCCCCCCGCAAGTCGCGCCGCGTGCCTGTTCAAGGCCGCCACCCTGATGCGGAAACGCCGGTGGGAGTTGAACGCGGTCATGATACTCGAGGTGGGGAAACCGTGGCCGGAGGCTGATGCGGACACCGCCGAAGCGATTGATTTCCTCGAGTATTACGGAAGGGAGATGCTCCGGTACGGCGCGGATCAACCGGTCGTAAAGAACCCCGGCGAGAAGGGGAAGCTGGTGTACGTCCCCCTCGGCGTCGGCGTGGTGATCCCCCCCTGGAATTTCCCGCTCGCGATCCTGGCCGGAATGACATCCGCGGCCGTCGTGTCGGGAAACGCCGTGGTCCTGAAGCCCTCGAGCGACTCCCCCCTGATAGGGTGGAAGTTCTTCGAGATCATGGAGCAGTCGGGCCTCCCGCCGGGAGTCATAAACTTCGTTACCGGACCAGGCGGTGAGGTCGGGGACACGCTCGTGATGCATCCGAAAACCAGGTTTGTTTCATTTACCGGCTCCAAAGAGGTCGGCATTCACATCTATGAGGTCGCCGCTAAGGTGCAGCCGGGGCAGATCTGGCTGAAACGGGTCGTGGCCGAGATGGGAGGAAAAGACTCCATCATCGTCGATGCCGGCGCGGATCTGGAAGACGCCGCAAAGGGGGTGATCGCATCCGCCTTCGGGTTCTCCGGGCAGAAATGCTCCGCCTGCTCCCGGGTGATCGTCCATGATCGTGTGTACGAAAAGTTCGTGGGAATCCTTGCCAGATTGGCGGGCGCGCTCACGCTTGGTGATCCCGCCGATCCCGCGACCGCCGTCGGTCCCGTTGTCAACCGGGGATCGTACTCGAGCATCATGACCTATATTCAAAAGGGGGTCCGGGACGGAGGGCGTATCGTTGCCGGAGGAGCCCCCGGGAGCTCCGACGGGTATTTCATACAGCCGACGGTCATCGCTGACGTCACGCCGGATGCGACGATTGCCCAGGAAGAGATATTCGGACCTGTGCTTGCCGTGATCCGGGCGGGTGATTTCGACAAGGCGCTCTCCATCGCGAACAACACGGTATTCGGCCTGACGGGCGCCGTCTACACGAGGAACAGCATGCACAGGAAACGGGCGGAGCGGGAATTCTACGTCGGGAACCTGTACCTGAACCGCAAATGTACGGGCGCACTCGTCGGCGTCCATCCTTTTGGCGGTTTCAACATGAGCGGGACCGATTCAAAGGCGGGGGGGCGGGATTACCTCCTCCTGTTCCTCCAGGGAAAATCGATTGCGGAAAAGGTCACGAGGTGACGTCCCACTTTCTCCCCATGCAGACGGAGCGGCGATGAAAGTCCATGAGTATCAGGCGAAAGAGATACTGAAAAAATTCGGTGTGGCGGTCCCCCCGGGGAAAGCCGCCTTCTCCGTCGAGGAGGCGGTAAGCGCGGCCTACGGGATCGGGGGGAGCGGGTGGGTGGTCAAAGCCCAGATACACGCGGGGGGACGGGGCAAAGGAGGAGGCGTCAGGGTGGCGAAGACGCTGGAGGAAGTGCGCCACATTGCTTCGCAGATGCTCGGGATGAAGCTCGTCACGCACCAGACCGGTCCTGAAGGGAAGATCGTCAAACGGCTCCTCGTCGAGCAGGTGGTCGCCATAGCGCGCGAACTCTATGTCGGCGTGACGCTGGACCGGGCCTCCTCACGGAACGTCGTTATGGCTTCGACGGAGGGAGGTGTGGAGATTGAGAAGGTGGCCGCCGAGACGCCTGGAAAGATCCTCCGCGAACCGGTGGAACGGACCGCAGGCTTCCACGCCTTCCAGGCGCGCACGCTGGCCTTCGCCCTGGGACTGAGCGGCGATGCATTGAAGAACTGTGTGAAGTTCCTTTCCGCGCTCACCACCGCGTACGAGGCGATGGATTGCTCTCTTGCCGAAATCAATCCGCTCGTGATCACGAAGGACGGAGCGGTTCTGGCGCTCGACGCGAAGATCAACTTCGACGACAATGCCCTCGAACGGCACCCCGAGCTGAACCTGCTCCGCGACCTCGGCGAGGAGGATCCTCTCGAGGTCGAGGCCTCGAAGTCGAACCTGAACTATATCAAGCTCGAGGGGAATGTCGGCTGCATGGTCAACGGTGCGGGACTGGCGATGGGGACGATGGACATCATCAAACTGGCGGGGGGAGAGCCGGCGAACTTCCTTGATGTGGGCGGGGGGGCGAGTGCGGAAACGGTCGAATCGGGTTTCAAGATCATACTCGCCGATCCGCATGTGAAGGCGGTGCTCATCAATATTTTCGGCGGCATCGTCCGGTGCGACCGCGTGGCGACCGGCGTCGTCGAAGCTGCAAGAAAAGTGAAGGTGGAGGTCCCCATCGTCGTCAGGCTGGCGGGGACCAACGCCGAGATTGCTCAGGACATACTGAAGAATTCGGGTCTGAACTTCCTTGTGGCCGGGAGCCTGAAGGAGGCGGCGGCGAGAGTCACGCAGGCGATCAGGGAGCCGGTGGGGGCATGAACCCGGGCGACGCGTACGAGCCGGTGATCGGGCTGGAGGTCCATGCGCAGCTCCTGACGCAGACCAAGGCGTTCTGCGGCTGCTCCGCACGTTTCGGCGGCGAGCCGAACAGCAACGTGTGTCCGGTCTGCCTCGGGATGCCGGGGACGCTCCCGGTGCTGAACGTGAAGCTCGTGGAGTTCATCCTTCGTATGGGACTGGCGGTCGGGTCGCGCATCGCCCCGCGCTCGGTCTTCGCCCGCAAGAACTATTTCTATCCCGACCTGCCCAAGGGGTACCAGATTTCCCAGCACGACGAACCGATATGCACGGGTGGAGGAATTGACATCGACGTGCCGGGAGGGGGGAAGAAACGGATCGCTCTCACGCGGATCCACATGGAAGAGGACGCAGGCAAGTCCCTGCACGACCTGGACGTCGATACGCTTCTGGACCTGAACCGATGCGGCGTCCCGCTCATCGAGATCGTCAGCGAGCCTGCGATCGGATCGCCCCGCGAAGCCTCGTTGTATCTCTCCCGCATACGGCAGCTTGTGACCTATCTCGGCATCTGCGACGGCAACATGGAGGAGGGGAGCCTTCGCTGCGACGCCAACGTGTCCGTTCGCCTGCGGGGGGCGTCGGCCCTGGGGACGAAGACAGAGGTGAAGAACATGAACTCATTCCGCAACGTGGAGCGGGCTCTCGAGTTCGAGGTCGGGAGGCAGGTGCGGCTCATTGCGGATGGAGGCACCGTCGTGCAGGAAACTCTTCTCTGGGACGCGGAGAGGAACATCGCCTTTCCGATGAGGAGCAAGGAGGAGGCGCACGACTACAGATACTTCCCCGACCCGGACCTTGCGGCCGTGACGGTGGACGAGGCCTGGATCGGGGCGGTGCGGAAGGCTCTCCCGGAGCTGCCGGAAACCCGCCGGGACCGTTTCATCACGGGCCTGGGATTGCCGGGGTACGATGCGGATGTCCTCACTGCGGAAAAAGGTGTGGCTGACTATTTCGAGGAGACGCTCGCTTCGCTCGGCGGGGAAGGGGCAGGCCGGGCGCAGAATGCCAAGGCGGTCAGCAACTGGGTGATGACCGATGTCCTCCGCGTGCTTTCCGCCGGAAAGACATCCGTGGCGGAATTTCCGGTCTCTCCCGCACGCCTGGCATCGATGATCGGCCTTATCGTTGACGGCACGATCAGCGGCAAGATTGCGAAGGAGGTTTTCGAGGACATGGTGGCCACCGGCGAAGATCCACGGGCCATCGTCGAGCGGAAAGGGCTTCTGCAGGTTTCCGACGCAGGCGCGATCGGACGTGCGGTCGATGGCGTCATCGCCTCGAATATGCCGCAGGTTCAGAAGTATCTCGGCGGGAATGAAAAAGTGTTTGCGTTCTTCGTCGGAGAGACAATGAAAATCATGAAAGGGAAAGGGAACCCGAAGGTCGTCAACGAGGTGCTGCGGCGGAAACTGGACGCCCTCGGGTAGTGACCTTTTCCCGGCCGACCCAACAATCACACAGGACACTCCCATGCGCAACGTGATCATAGCAGGCAACTGGAAGATGTACAAGGACATGACTGCAACGGCAGAATTGATCGAAGGGCTGAAGTCGCGGCTCACGTCCCTGCCCCCCCGCGTCACGGTCGTGATCTGTCCGCCGTTCACATCGCTGGCGATTGCGGGGACTCTGCTGAAAGGATCTCCGCTCGCACTGGGTGCGCAGAACATGTCGCAGCACGATGAGGGGGCATTTACCGGGGAGATCTCGTGGAACATGATCCGGTCTGCGGGATGCGAGTACGTGATACTCGGACACTCCGAGAGGCGCCAATATTTCGGGGAGAAAGACGAGTTGATCAATACAAAGGCAAAGAAAGCGATCGCCTCTATGCTGAAGCCGATTCTATGCGTCGGCGAGACACTTGCAGAGCGGGAACAGGGGATAACCGACAGGATCATAACGGCGCAGGTCAGGGGGGTCCTCTCCGGACTCACGCGGGCTGAAATGTCCTCCGTCGTCATCGCCTATGAACCCGTGTGGGCGATCGGAACCGGAAAAACCGCGACTCCCGCGCAGGCACAGGAGGTCCATCAGATGATCCGGAAACTGGTTTCGCAAATATATGATTGGCCCCTGGCCGAACAGACGGTTATTCAGTACGGTGGGTCCGTTAAACCTGACAATGCGGCAGAATTATTCTCGCAGAATGACATTGACGGCGCACTGGTAGGCGGGGCATGCCTCAAGGCGGACTCGTTTGCTGCGATTGTCAATGCTGCAAAATAGCGCAATTTAACGATTTTCCATTGCTTTCAGGGCGGTTTATGCTTATATTGAGGTGATATCTCTTATCACCTACCTCTCTGGCGGTTATAACATACTTGCCGACCGAATCTCGACACACCAAATCATCAATTCGCGGGAGGTCGGCCCTCCAGTTTGCACTCACCTTCATCGCACTCCTCAGCTCGGCATTTTCTTCCGGGTCCGCACAGTATAATTTTCTGGAAAACGGCGGCCCCCTCAACAGGGGTTCGGACAGCGGATTCATGCCGGACACGCCGACAAGGATCAAAATTGACCTGTCGGGCACCTGGGACTTCGCTGTAGAGGGAGGACCTTCAGGGACGGTCAGGGTTCCGTCCGCCTATGACTTCCGGGGTAAGGTCGTTTTCCAGCGGGGTGTGGAGGTGACGAAAGAACAGCTCGACCAGTACAGGTTTCACCTCGTGATGCTCGGCGTCAACCATGCCGCGGAGGTGACTGTGAACGGCGAGTTCGTCACGTCCCACAGCGGCGGATATACGAGCTTCGTGGAATCTCTTCCTCGCAACGCCCTTCAGATCGGGCGTGACAACACGGTCCGCGTCACGGTGAGCAACGAACTTGATGGGCGGACGACTTTCCCCGTCCGCCCGTCCGCCTGGGGATTGAGGAACTACGGAGGGATAACAAGGGACGTCTACCTCCTGGGGACCCCGCCGCTCTACATCAGGGACGCCGTTGTCAAATCTGACCTGTCAGAAAACGGTGCATCTGCGAAAGTCACCGTCAGCGTCACTGCGGACGGTTCGGACAGTCTCACCGCTGCTCCCGTCTCTGAGGGTGTGAAAGGCGCGGCGGCGGGATTCTTCTTCGAAGTCCTGGACAAGATGTCCGGTGTGCTGATTGCGAGGAGCCCGCTCGTCCCTCTGATCAGGAAGGGGAATGAATGGGAGGAGGCCGCGACCGGCATCGTCATGCAGAACCCGCGGCTCTGGAGCCCGGAGTCGCCGGAACTCTACCTTGTCAAATGCTATCTGGCTCATGTGGTCGCGAAAGAAGAGCGGATCGTCGATGAATATGACGTTGCGGCGGGGATCCGGCGCCTCGGCGTCGCGGGTGACCACCTGCAGCTCAACGGCAGACGGCTCCAGATCAAGGGAGTCTGCTGGTATGAGGACGCTCCCGGGAGGGGGAGCGCGATGACGTATGAAGAACGGGAAAAAGACGTCGCGCTCATAAAAACGCTCGGTGCGAACCTCATCAGGTTTATCGACCACCCTCCCCACCCCTATATGCTCAATCTGTGCGACAGGTACGGCATCCTCGCGATGGAAGAGATCCCCCTGGTCCAGACTCCGGGGGCGGTCCTCGGGAGCGACGGCTATGCGGATCTCGCCGCGACGACCGTGCGGGAGATGATCCTCAGGGACAGGAACCACCCGTCGGTGATGGCATGGGGACTCGGCGACGAGATTCAGGCCGCCCATCCGTCCGCACGGCCGTTTATGCAAAGCCTCGTCCGGCTCGCGCGCACGCTCGATGGCAGGCCCCTGTACTGTGCCGTGCTCCCCGGCGCGGATTCCTGCACCTCGCTCATGGATATCGCCGCGCTCAGCGTGAACACGCAGGAGACTAAGACGTTCCGGTCCGAAGTCGAGCTCTGGCGCGACGCGCACAGGCATCAACCGCTCCTGGTAGTGAAAACCGGCACCGAAGTGCAGACGGAGAACCGGAACGGGTACGGCGATCCGCTGTCGCAGGAAGCCCAGGCCCGGTTCTACCTGCAGAGGTTCGACATACTCAAGTCCATCGATTGCGACGGGGGGATCGTCTGGTCATTCGACGACTGGAAAGGAGACCGGCCCTCGCTCACCGTCAGGTCGGGGAATCCATGGATGCACACGCAGGGGCTCGTGAACGCCGGCCGTGAGAAACGCCTTGCGTTCGAAGCGGTGCGCTCGATATTCCACGGCGAGAAATTCGTGGCACTCCCGGCGGGGAACCATTCGAACAGCGCGCCGATCATCTATGTGCTGGCCGGATTTGTGTTGCTTGTCGGCCTCGCGTACGCGTACAATACAAGCCGCCGGTTCCGCGAATCACTCAACCGGTCGGTATTGAACTCGTACAATTTCTTCGCGGACGTCCGCGATCAGCGGATTGTCGCGCCGTGGCACAGCACGCTCCTGGGCGCCGTCGTCTCGCTGGCCGTCGCCATAGCTGTATCGGGGATCCTTTACAGGTTTCGGGACAGCATGCTTCTCGACGCATCCCTCTCGTACCTGCTTGTCAGCGATGCCGCGAAGACGACCGCGGTCACGCTGATCTGGAACCCCCTCTGGTTCATCGGCGTAGTGGCGCTCCTGGTGTTCCTGCTGCTGCTCCTCCTCGCGCTGATTGTCCGACTGCTCCGGGCGTTCGTCCGCGCGCAGATCTACGCCTACCACGCCTACACGGTGACGATGTGGTCCACGGCGCCCTTGCTCCTGCTGGTCCCGGTGGGGATGGTGCTGTACCGGGTGCTCGACAGCAGCCTCTATGTGATCCCGGCTTTCATTCTCATCGCGGTGCTCTTTGCCTGGGTGTTCCTCCGCCTTTTGAAGGGGATGTCCATCATCATGGACGTCCTCCCGTTGAAGGTGTACTGTGCGGGACTGCTGTCGGTCGCTGCAGTCTGCGCGCTCGCGTACGCGTATTACGACTACACGCAGTCAGCGCCGATGTACCTGTCGTTTCTGTATTCCACTCTCGTCGACACGCAGTAATCTGAGGGTCCGCGGGGACGCATGTATCTCTCAAAGCTCGAGATAATCGGCTTCAAATCCTTCGCCAACAGGGTGAACCTCGCCTTCGACAGCGGCATCTCCGCGATCGTGGGGCCCAACGGGTGCGGGAAGACGAACATCGTGGATGCGATCCGCTGGGTGCTCGGCGAGCAGAGGTACAGCGCGCTGCGGAGCGACAAGATGGAGGACGTGATATTCAACGGGACCAAGACGCGGAAGGCTCTCGGCATGGCGGAGGCGTCTCTCGTCATCGAAAACACAAAAGGGATACTCCCGTCGGAATACACGCAGGTGACGATCGGCAGGCGCGTCTACCGCTCGGGGGAGAGCGAGTACCTGCTGAACAAGGTTTCCTGCCGGCTGAAGGACATACTCGACCTGTTCATGGACACGGGGATGGGGGCGGACGCCTACTCCGTGATCGAGCTGAAAATGATCGAGACCATCCTGAGCGACAAGACCGACGAACGGCGGCGTCTGTTCGAGGAGGCGGCCGGGGTCACGAAGTACAAGCACCGCAGAAAGGCCGCGTACCGGAAACTGGAGAGCGTCCAGGACGACCTCGTCCGCGTCAACGATATTGTGTCCGAAGTTCAAAAGGCGGTCTCCACGCTGGAACGGCAGGCCAGGCGCGCGGAACAATTCAACGAGGTGAGAACGAAGCTCCGGACTCTGGAAATCGACCTGATGGAGCGGGAGTTCGCGCAGCTCGCCGCCCGCTCCGCGCCGGTCGAGGAGAGGCTCCGCTCGCTGAACGACGACCGTTCCCGGATCGATCTCGATCTCTCCGGGGAGGAATCCAGGCTGGAATCGCTGCGGAACCGGATGCTCGAATCGGAGAAGCGCCTGGCGGAGGCGCAACGCGATGTCAGCCTGCAGCGGGAAGCAATGCATCAGTTGGAAGAGAGCAACGCGGTCGCGGCCGAGAGGATCAAGGCGCTCAGGGCGAATTCCGCCCGGCTGGAGAACGAACAGGCGGATCTGCGCCTCAACCTGGCGAGGATGGAAGAGGAGAAGATTTCCCTCGAGGGGGCGATCGGCGGGCTCCACGCGCGTGAGGGTGCAACCGCCGGGGCCCTCGGTGAGAGGAAGACGGCGCTCGCGGAATGCGAGGCGCGGCGTGATGCGGCGAAGACGGGCCTCCGTCTGCTCAATGACAGGACGCTCAGCCTCGTGCAGAGCGCGGCGGAACGGCAGACGGAGCAGGATCGGAGGAAGGGGCACGTGGAGAGCCTGAACGGAAGGTCGTCGCACGCGGCGGAGGAAGTCGCAGCGTACCAGCAGGATATGGCGCGCCTTGATAACGTCATCGCCGAGCTCACGGCGGAAGACCGTCTGGTCCGGAGGAAATTCACAGAAGCGGAGATGGGCTACTACCAGGCCGAGTCGCGCAGAAAGGACCTCGCCGGGGAAATTGACCGGCTCCGTGTGCGGGAAGCGGAACTGCAGAATGACCTGGGGAGGAAATCGGCCCGGATTGATTTTCTCAAGGGGCTCGTGGAATCGAGGGAAGGGCTCCCGGAGGGAGTCCGCTATCTTTCGTCCTCCCCCGCGTGGAAGTCCTCGCGCAACATCACCGTGGCCGACGCTGTCCACGCAGAGGAACGCTACCGGACAGCCATCGAAGCCGCCCTCGGGGAATACGCGGGTCTTCTCGTGGTCGAAAACAGCGGGGAAGCGGAGCGCGGGATTGCTCTCTTGAAGAAGGAAGAACAGGGGAAAGCGACGTTCGTCTGCCTCGACAGGATGCCGGATATCCGGTCGTCCTTCAGGCTCCCGCCGATCCCGGGCGTCGAGGGTCTCGGGGCCGACATCGCGAAGTGCGATCCTGCATACGCCCCACTGTTCAGGCTCATTCTCGACAGGGTGATTATCGTGAAAGACGCCGCCGCCGCCGCGGCCGTCAGCAGGAGGATTCCCGGGGTCCGTTGCGTGACGCTCGACGGGGAGATCCGGACCGGGGTCGGGATCACCCGGGGAGGGAGCAGGAGGCAGGACGAGGGGGGGCTCATCGGCAAACGCGAACAGATTGAGGAACTCCAGCGGGAGATCGCCTCCCTCCGGGAACGGATCCGCGCTTCGGAAGAAGAACGGAACGGGGTGGTGACCGCCCACGAGGCAATCGACCTGAAGTCGTTGAACGAGGCGGTCAAGGCGATCGAAAAGGAGATGAACGGAATCGAGATGCGGATCGCCCAGGTGGCGTTCGAAAAGAAACGGGCAGCCGATATCATTGCGAGGAACCGGGAGGACATACAGGGGCTCGCCTCGGAAGTCTCAGAGCTGCAGTCGCTGATCGCCTCCGATGCCCCGGCGCTTGCCGCCCTGGGAGAGGAGAAGGTGGATGCCGAACGGGCGATCGGTGCGGCAACCAGGGAGCTTGAGGTCCTTGAGGAGGAGTGGAACGGACGGGCGCGTGAGATGAACGACGGGGAGATCGCCCTCGTGACCCTCCGCGGCGAGCTGCAGAATGCGATCGACAGGCTTGCCAGGACGGGCAGGTCGGCGGTGGAAGCAGGAGCGCTCATCGCCCGCAGGGAGGAGGAGAAGGAACTCGGGGGGCGGGCCATCCTCGCCGACGAGGCTGCCGTCACTGAAAGCACGCGTTCGCTGGAGGGTCTCCGGGAGGTGCTCGGGGTGGTCGGGGCGCGGCGGGAGGCCGTGGAACAGGAGACGGCGGGGATTCGGGACGAGATACATGCGATCGAACTCGCCATCAAGGACCGTCGCAGGACGCATGACGATGCGCTCCGGACCGTCCACGAGCATGAACTGCGCCTCGCCGACCTGCGGGGGAAGGCGGAGCACATCCGCGCCCGCGCCAGGGAGGAATTCGAACTGGATCTCGCGCTCAGGACGTACCCGGAAGATGAATTCGTCGATTTCGCCGCGCTGCGCGACGAGATACAGGGGCTCCGCGACAAGCTGAAGTCCCTGGGGAACATCAACTTCGCGGCGTTCGAGGAGTACACGACCGAAAGAGAAAGACTGGAATTCCTCTCGACGCAGCGGCAGGACCTGCTGGAAGCGGAAAAAACGCTCCTCGCCACGATCGAAGAGATCAACGCCACCGCACAGAAGAAATTCCTCGATACGTTCGCCCTCATCCGGGGCAATTTCATTGACACGTTTAAGAGCCTGTTCGACCCGGGGGACGAATGCGACCTCAAACTCGAAGAGGGGGTCGATCCGCTGGAGGCCAGGATCGAAATCGTGGCGAAGCCGCGGGGAAAACGTCCGACCTCGATCGATCTGCTTTCGGGGGGGGAGAAGACGCTGACGGCAACGGCACTTCTCTTCGCGATATATCTCGTCAAGCCCAGCCCGTTCTGCATCCTCGACGAGGTGGATGCACCGCTTGACGATGCGAACGTGGACAGGTTTACACGCATACTGAGGAAATTTTCGGACAATACGCAGTTCATCGTCGTGACGCACAACAAAAGGACCATGGAGGCGGCAAGTGCCCTCTACGGGGTGACGATGGAAGAGGAAGGCGTATCAAAACTCGTGACCGTCCGTTTTACCAAGGGGGCCCGGGTGGAATCCGCCGCGCTCGCGTCGGCGTAGCAATGCCCCTCCGGCTTTTCGTCGACTTCGACGGGACGATCACGCGCGGCGACGTGGGGAACATTTTCTACCGCACGTTCGGAGGGGCTGCCTGCGACGAGCTGGTGAAGCGCTTCCGCGCCGGAGAAATCAACGCCCGCGAGTGCTTCCGGGGCGAAGCGAAGGCCATGGGACGGGTGAGTCCCGGGGCCCTGGGGGACCTCGTCGACGCGCAGGAGATTGATCCGTCGTTCAAAGGCCTTGTCGCATTCTGCCGCGACCGGGGGGTGGAACTCCTCATCGTGAGCGACGGTCTCGACTATTACATCCGGAGGATCCTCGCGCGGAACGACTGCGGTGAAGTGCCGTTCGTCTCGAACAGCGCCGCGCTCGTCCGTCCCGGCGAGGACAAATGTGCGGAAGTCTCTGTTGCGTTCCCGCATTCTGATGCCGGGTGCGACAGGTGCGCATGCTGCAAGCGGAACATCATGCTGACGAGATCGGCCGAGGAGGACATCATCGCGTATGTGGGGGAGGGTTTCTCCGACAGGTGCCCGGTCCGGTACGCCGACATTGTCTTCGCAAAGGACGTCCTGCAGACATACTGCCAGGATGAAAACATCTCCTACTATGAGTACGCGACATTCGACGACGTCGTGGCGCGGCTGCGCACTCTGCTGGATCGGTCCCGGTTGCGCCCCCGGGCGCGGGCAGAGGCGGAGCGCCGTGCGGCTTTCCGGCACGAGTCCTGACCGCCGGCGGGGAACCTGACGATGGAAGAAAACGACAGTGATATTCGCAGGCTGATATTCAAGTACAGGAGCTACACGCCGATTCCGTTTCTCCTGGTCATGATCTGGTCTGCGCAGCCGACGGTGCTGAGCCTTGTGATCGGGTTTGCCGTGGTCTTCGTCGGCGAGCTGATCCGCTTCTGGGGAGTCTCCATCGTCGGGGCGGAGACGCGGACGACGGGGACGGTGGGGGGGACATTCCTGATCACCAACGGACCGTTCTCGTACGTGCGCAACCCGCTTTACCTGGGGAACATGCTGCTCTACGCGGGCGTGGGGATAATGTCGATGGCCCTTTTTCCCTGGATGCTTCTCGTGGCCATCGCCTGGTTCTATGTTCAGTATTACCTGATCGTCACGCGGGAGGAAGAGTATCTGGCGGCGACGTTCGGGGGGGAGTTTGACGAGTACCGGAAGAACGTCCGCCGGTTCGTCCCGCGGCTGAGGCCGTACAGGTCCGCACGCCCGGCGGCCAAGACGGTGGACCCGTCGGAAGGGCTCTCGAGCGAGAGGCGGACGCTCCAGGCCATCGGACTTGTTATCGCGCTTGTCATGGCGAAATATATCTACCTCCATCCGCCGGGGTGACGCGATGCCTCCCCGGGTACTGATGGTGGCGGGGGAAGCCTCCGGTGATCTTCACGGGTCTTCGGTGGTGCGGGCCTTGAAAGTCCTTTCGCCCGCCGTAGAGGTGGCGGGGGTTGGAGGTGACAGGATGCGCCGGGAGGGGATGGAAGTGGTCCATGACATCGCGGATCTTGCGTTCATGGGATTTGCCGAGGTCCTCCGCAACCTGGGGACCATCAGGGAGGTACGACGGCTGCTCGTCGGTGAGCTGGAGCGCCGCCGTCCCGAGGTCGTCGTGCTGATCGACTATCCCGGGTTCAACCTCCGTTTCGCACGTGAGGCAAAATCCCGGGGGATCCCGGTTCTGTACTATATCAGCCCCCAGGTGTGGGCATGGCACCGGGGGCGTGTCAAGAAGATGAAGAACCTGGTGGACCGGATGAAAGTGGTCTTTCCTTTTGAAGTGGACATATACAGGAACGAGGGGATCGACGTCGAATTTGTCGGGCACCCGCTCGTGGAGCAGATCGGGACCAGCTGCACGCGGGGGGAGTTCCTTCTTCGCCACGGCCTCGACCCGTCGAAAAAGCTTCTCGGCCTCTTCCCCGGCAGCAGGCGCCAGGAGGTCGAACGGATCCTCCCGGTGATCTCCCGGGCCGCCGGGCTTCTCTGCGGGGGGAGGGAACTGCAGGTGGCGATCGGCGTGGCTCCGAATCTCGGGAAGGAGTTCGTCGGCCGTTTCACCGGCGCGGGGTCGAGCGCCGTGATGGTGGAGAACGGGACATACGACCTGATGGCGTACGCGGACGCGGCGATCGTGACCTCCGGGACAGCGACGCTCGAGACCGGGTGGTTCGGCACTCCGATGGCGGTGGTCTATCGGACATCCCCATTGACGTATTTCATCGGGCGGCTGCTCGTCGACGTACGATCGATCGGACTTGTCAATATCGTGGCGGGAAAGAACATCGTTCCCGAATTCATACAGGGTTCTCTGACGGCCGGGAACCTCGTGAAAGCCGTGGGGAGGTTCCTCGACGATGAGTCGCTCATGACTTCCGTCCGGCGGGAACTATCGGTCATCCGGGAGAAGCTGGGCGGACCCGGCGCCTCCGGGCGCGTCGCGCGCGGCATACTTTCTCTGGCGGGGGCGGCGTGAGGCGGGACCTGCCCGGAGCGTTACTGGCGGGGGGAATGCTCTTCCTTGCGTCCTGCGGGCCGTCGCGGGAAACAGGGAAGGATGCGGCGGAGTCACGGGAATCAATCTATCGCCGAGGCCATCAGCTCTATCTCACGATGCACATGGAAGAGGCGGAAAATGAACTCCTGCGTGCGGCGGCAATGGATTCCACATACCGGGATCCGCTGATCGATCTCGGGTCTCTCTGTTTCGATCTCGGAATGAAGGAAGAAGGACCGCGACGCGTTGACCGGTTCAGGAAGGCCCGCAATTTTTTCGCCAGGGCTGAAAACCTCGGATACCGGGAGGCGGCGGCGTATGACAGGCTGTGTGAGATCTGCACGGAACTCGACGATGCGCACGGGCTCCTGAAATACGCGAAGAAAAACGCAGAGCTGTATCCCTATGACCGGCAGTACTACAACCTGGGTGTCGCTCACTTCGCCGTGGAAGACTGGGCAGCTGTGGTGAAATCGCAGCGGGAGGCGTCGGAGAAGTTCAGGGAGTCCCAGTATACCGGTGCGTACTACCGGCAGATGGGGCGCGCATACATGAAAATGGACCGCGACCAGACAGCGGAACGGACGTTTGCCGCGGGAGTTCAGGCGATCGATGCCGTGATGGCGGGGGTGAAGAAGAACGGCGGGGGAACAGCATCGGCGGAGTACGGGCGCCTGCAGGACGATAAGATCGGGATGCTTCTCCTTCTCAAACGTCTTCACATAACGTACAGGGAAGCGGAGAAGCTTGCGCAGGTGGAGCGCCAGCTGAGAGAGGCCGGCTACTCAAAATAATGCCCGACGTCATGCGTACGATGCTGCTCCCGTTATCGTGGCTCTACGGGCTGGCCGCGGCAGCCAGAAACAGCGCGTTTGACCTGGGCCTGCTTCCGCGCCGCAGGGCCGCCGTGCCCGTCATTGCGGTGGGGAATCTGACTGCGGGGGGAACGGGAAAGACGCCTCTCGTCGAATACATCACCGGCCGGCTGACGGCGCGGGGACTGAATGTCGCGGTCGTGAGCCGCGGGTATGGACGGAGATCGCACGGGGTGGTTGTCGTCTCCTGCAGGGGGGACATTCGGGCGGATGCGTTCACCGGGGGGGACGAACCGGTGCAGATCGCGCGAAAATTCCGATCGGCGTCGGTCGTTGTCGGCGAGCGGAGGGCCGATGCGGCGGCAAGGGCGGTGAAGGAATGCGGTGCCGAAGTAATTGTGCTGGACGATGCGTTCCAGCACCGTTCGATCGAACGTGATCTTGACATACTGGTCATCGACGCAAGCACGGAATTTCTCCGGGAGAGGCTCCTCCCGGCGGGGATGAGACGGGAATGGTTTTCGGGTGTGCGAAGGGCCGGTCTCATCGGTTTTTCCCGTGCGGGAGGGAAGGACGATCCGCACCGGGCCGGTGCGCTCTCCCGCTGGTCGGGTGCACCTTCGTTCGCGTACCGGACTCTGATTGCAGGATTTGCCACGATGCCGGGGAATGAACATGTTGCAGGTGACTCCTTGCGGGGGAAACGTGTCCTGGCATTCAGCGGTATCGGCAACCACCGGGGGTTCGTAGCCTCCCTGCGCGCCGAAGGGGTCGATGTGGCGGCGGAGAAACGATTCCCTGACCACCATATTTACACCGGAAAGGACCTGGACGGGATACTGGAGGCTGCGTCCGGGGCGGACGCCTGCGTGACGACGGAGAAGGACATGGTCAGGCTCCTTGCCGATCCCGGACTCATGGCGAGGATCGTGGGGCCGGTTCCCTTCATCGTCGCGGTGGCGACGATCGGGATACTCAGGGGGGGTGACCTGCTCGAACAGGCGGTCAGCGCTGCGTTGACGGGAAGGAGCGAACCGTGATCATCGGCATCACTGATCCCATGCGGGACTCAGACACGTACGAGAGGTATGCAGCGCTCGCCAGGCGATGGATCCCTGGTGCGGAAGTTCAGATCCTGTCGTGCGTCACCGGCACATTTTCCGAAATCGAGCGGTGTGACGCCCTGCTCCTCACAGGCGGAGGCGATGTTCACCCGAAATTTTACAGCCGGGAAGAGGACGCGGCGTTTGCCACCGAGGTGAAGATCGGCCGTGACCTGTTTGAATTTGACATTGTCCGCGAAGCGATGGAACGCGGCATGCCGGTGCTCGGCATCTGCCGCGGGACACAGGTATTCAACGTCGCCATGGGCGGGACGTTGATCCCCGACATCGAGGCAGCGGGCTTCGAGTGCCACAGCCGCGGGGAGGCGCCCGAACGCCTGCACGGGATGAAGGTGATGAAAGGGTCGATGCTGAACGGGATCGTCGGTGTGACGGAAGGGACCGTCAACTCCTCGCACCACCAGGCCGTGGACGCCGTGGGCCGGGGACTGCGCGTCGCCGCCCGTTCCGATGACGGGATCATCGAAGCCCTCGAGTGGGAAGATCCCGCGGGGAAGCCGTTCGTGCTTCTGGTCCAGTGGCACCCCGAGCAGATGAGCGACACGGCGGGCCCGTTCTCGCGGAACCTGATCGAGCGGCTCGCCTCCGAAGTCAGGGCTGTACGAACTTTGTAACGCTGCAGAGCGACACGAAACAACGATACATCACTACTTACAAAAAGGACCAACAATGAAGAAATACGTGTATTACTTCGGCAAGGGAAAGGCCGAAGGGAAGGCCGAAATGAAAGGGCTGCTGGGAGGAAAGGGAGCCAACCTTGCGGAGATGACCAATATCGGTCTGCCGGTCCCCGCAGGATTCTCGATTTCGACGGAGGTGTGCACCCACTTCTACGCCAACAAGAGAACGTATCCGCGCTCGCTGACCTCCGAGGTCGCCGCGGCATTGAAGAAGGTGGAGTCGGCCATGGGGGCGAAGTTCGGAGACCCGAAGAACCCTCTTCTTGTTTCCGTGCGCTCCGGGGCCCGGGCATCCATGCCGGGGATGATGGACACGATCCTCAACCTGGGGATGAACGACACGGTGGCGGGGGGACTCATCAAGAAGACAGGGAACAACCGGTTCGTGTACGACTCGTACCGCCGGTTCGTTCAGATGTACGGAGACGTCGTGCTCGGGTTGAAGCCCGTCCACAAGGACGAAATTGATCCCTTTGAAGTCATCATCGAAGAGAAGAAGAAGGAGCGCGGTGTGCACCTCGATACCGAGCTCAATGCAGAGGACATGAAGGACCTGGTCGGCAAGTTCAAAAGGGCCATCAAGCAGAAAACCGGGCATGATTTCCCCGAAGATCCCCTGAAACAGCTCTGGGGCGCCATCGGCGCGGTGTTCGGGTCCTGGAACAACGATCGCGCAATTGCGTACCGGAAGATGTACGACATACCCGAATCCTGGGGCACCGCGGTCAACATTCAGTCGATGGTCTTCGGCAACATGGGGGAGACGTCGGGGACCGGCGTCGCATTCACGCGGAATGCCGCGAGCGGCGAGGACTTGTTCTACGGGGAGTACCTCATGAACGCGCAGGGCGAAGACGTTGTCGCAGGGACCCGGACACCCCTGCCGATCGCGGACCTGGCGCAGAAGAATCCGGTGATCTACAAGCAGCTCGACAGGATCCGCCACACGCTGGAGAAACACTACCGTGATATGATGGACGTCGAGTTCACGATCCAGGAAGGGAAACTGTACATGCTCCAGTGCCGCGTCGGCAAGCGCACCGCGTTTGCCGCGATCAAGATCGCGGTGGACATGGTCGGTGAGAGACTGATAAGCGACAAGGAAGCGCTCGCCCGCATCGACCCCGACCAGCTCAACCAGCTCCTGCGGCCGGTGTTCGACCTCAAAGAGAAGGACTCCGCCGTGAAATCGGGACGGCTGCTCGCGAAGGGACTCAACGCGGGACCCGGCGCGGCCACAGGGCGGGTGGTCTTTAACGCTCCCGACGCCGAGGCGTGGAAGAAACGGGGCGAGCTCGTGATACTCACGCGCATCGAAACCTCCCCCGAGGACATCAAGGGGATGGACGCCGCGGAAGGGATCCTTACCGCGCGCGGAGGCATGACCTCCCATGCGGCTCTCGTTGCGCGCCAGATGGGAAAGGTATGCGTGGCCGGCTGCTCGTCCCTCGAAATCGACTACGGCACGCACACGATGACCGTGAAGGGGAAGAAGATCAGGGAAGGTGACTGGATCTCGCTTGACGGGACGACAGGTGAAGTCATCGAGGGGAAAGTGGCCACCAGGCCTTCGGAAGTCCTGCGGGTTCTTGTCGACAAGTCGCTCGACCCGAAAGACGCCCCCGTGTACCAGCAGTATGCGCGCATCATGCAGTGGGCGGACAAGTACCGCCGGCTGAGGATCCGCACAAATGCCGACCAGCCCGACCAGGCCCTGAACGCCGTTGCGTTCGGTGCCGAGGGGATCGGCCTCTGCCGGACGGAGCACATGTTCTTCGGTGAGGGGAAGATCGGTCCCATGCGTGAAATGATCCTCGCCGACTCGGTCGAGGATCGCAAGAGGGCTCTCGCGAAGCTTCTCCCGCTCCAGAGGAAGGACTTTGAGGGGATCTTCGAGGCGATGAACGGCCGTCCGGTCACCATCCGGACGATCGATCCTCCGCTGCACGAGTTCGTGCCGCACGAGGAACCCGCGCAGCGCGAGCTCGCCCGGCAGATGGGAACCACCTACGAGAAGGTCCACCAGCGTGTGGAAAGCCTGCACGAATTCAACCCGATGCTCGGGTTCCGCGGTTGCCGGTTGGGGATCATTTTCCCCGAGATCACCGAGATGCAATCGCGGGCGATCTTCGAGGCCGCGGCAAACGTACAGGCGCGCGGCATCCCCGTCGAACCCGAGATCATGATACCGCTCGTGGGGAACGTGAAGGAACTCACGCACCAGGAGAAGATCGTGCGCCGCGTGGCCGGAGAGGTCATGAAGGAGAAGGGGACGAAGTTCAGGTACCTCGTCGGCACAATGATCGAAATACCGCGGGGTGCGCTGACCGCGGACGAGATCGCCGGCGTGGCCGAATTCTTCAGCTTCGGAACGAACGACCTGACGCAGACGACCCTCGGCGTGAGCCGCGACGATGCGGCCAGGTTCCTGATTCCGTACGTCGAGATGGAGATCTACCCGAAGGATCCCTTCGAGGCGCTCGACCGGACGGGTGTGGGAGAACTGATGAAGATCGCGATCGCAAAGGGGCGCTCCGTGAGGCCGGACCTGAAGGTCGGCATCTGCGGTGAACACGGAGGTGATCCCTCGAGCATCGAATTCTGCCATCAGATCAGCCAGAACTACGTCAGCTGTTCCCCGTTCCGCGTGCCGATCGCGCGTCTGGCGGCGGCCCGTGCGGCGCTGTCGGACACTCCTTTAGCCGGCGCAAAGAAAAAGACCGGCGGGAAGAGGAGCGCGCGCCGGAAGTAAAGGCCGCGAGGCTGTCATGCCCTGGCGTCCCGCCTCTTCGGCGGGACGCCCGAGGGCAGGACCAACGGTCACGCCGAAGGCGGCGCCTGAGGGGCCACCGAATGCGTGACGGCATTTGTCCTCCGATACTGTTTCCACTATGATGAGAGGAGTACGGAACCAATGAAACTTTCCGACTTCCGCTATCCGCTTCCGAGGAACCTGATCGCGAAGTTTCCCGCGAGCCCGCGGGACAACGCGCGCCTCATGGTCGTCAATCGCACAGACGAGTCGATTGCGGGGATGAGGTTTTCAGAGATCGGGAAATTCTTCAAGAAGGGGGACTGCCTCGTCGTGAATGAGACGAAGGTGTTTCCGGCACGTCTTTTCGGGCGCAAGGAAAAGACGAACGCCAGGATCGAGGTCTTTCTCCTGCGCGAGCTGAACAAGGAGGAGAATATCTGGGATGTCATCGTGGACCCGGCCCGCAAGGTGCGCATCGGCAACAAGATATTCTTCGACGAGGGGAAGCTCTGGTGCGAGGTGATCGACAATACGACCTCGCGGGGACGCACGGTCCGTTTCAATGTGCAGGGTGATTTCTTCAAGATCATTGACCGGATCGGGAAGATGCCGCTCCCGTATTACATCAAGCGGGAACCGACGGACAGGGACAAGGAAACTTACCAGACGGTGTTCGCCCGGGCTGTCGGTGCGGTGGCGGCCCCTACGGCCGGCCTGCATTTCACAAAGAGGCTGCTTGCCTCGTTGAAGAGAAAAGGGGTGAAAGTTGTCCCGGTGGTGCTGCATGTCGGCCTGGGCTCGTTCCGCGCCGTGGAGGTCGAGGACCTGACGAAGCACAAGATGGATTCCGAGTACTACGAGATCCCGGATTCCACCGAGCAGGTTGTGAACAGGACCATCGACACAAGGGGGAACGTGTTCGTCTGCGGCACGAGCACGTGCCGGGCCCTGGAATCGAGCGTGACGACGGACGGACATCTCAAGAGCAACAGGGGGTGGACGGATAAGTTCATCTTTCCGCCGTACGACTTCAAGATCGCGGACAGGCTCATCACGAACTTCCATATGCCGGAGTCGACACTGCTTATGCTGGCTGCGGCGTTCTCCGGCCGCGACCTGCTGATGAAGTCGTACAAGAAAGCCATGAAGGAAGGCTATCGTTTCTACAGTTACGGCGATGCGATGCTTCTCGAGTAGATGGCCATGTCACTTCCGAAATCCCGCCGCTCCCGGGCGGGAGGATCTCTGCGGGGAGCCGTGCCTGACGTCTCGGTCGTGATCGCTGCGGGGGGAAAGGGGACGAGAATGGGTGTCGGTACCCCGAAGCAGTTTCTCTCCCTCGGCGGCGTCCCGATCCTCGAAAGGACGATCGCCGCGTTCCATTCCCTTCGGGATATCCGTGAGATCGTGCTCGTGGTCCCCGCGGGACATGTCTCCCGCGCCCGCGCGCTGGTTCGCCGCGCGGGGTTCGGAAAGGTGGCGGACGTTGTGGAAGGGGGGGAGGATCGCCAGGCGTCGGTTTTCAATGGGCTGAAGAAATGCTCCTTCCGCTGCGGTGTTGTCCTGGTCCACGACGCCGTGCGGCCTCTGGTCGGGAGGCGGACGATCATGTCCGTTATCCGCGCCGCGCGCCGCTATGGCGCCGCCGTGGCGGGTGTGCCTGTCAGGGACACGATAAAGATCGAATCGCAGGTGCGCCGGGGGTTCTATGAACGGACACTCCGCCGCGAGGAACTCTGGGCGGTGCAGACGCCCCAGGGGTTCAGGTTTTCCCTTCTCTGGGAAGCTCACGGGAAAGTCCGTTCTTCCAAGTTCATCGGAACGGACGATGCCTCCCTTGTGGAGCGGATGGGGACTCCTGTGAGGATCGTCAGGGGGACCGAAGCGAATATCAAGATAACGACCCCGAATGACCGAAAACTGGCAGAACTCCTCCTCGGCAGACGTCAACGCCGATGAGTATCGCCGGTGAAGTTGCTATTCTCAACGTTTTGGGGTACCTTTTTCAATGCGTCTGCCGGGGTCCCGGCATGCCCTCTTTCCCCCCACTGAACCGGATGCCATGCTTTCCATAGGCATTATTGCTGTCCTGAGCTACCTGATTGGCTCGATTCCGACGGCCATCATTGTCGCCAAGCGCGTTCGCGGAATCGACATACGCCAGCACGGAAGCGGCAACGCAGGCGGCACAAACGTGATCCGCGTCCTTGGGTGGAAGGTCGGGGTGTTCGTCATTCTGGTGGACATGGCGAAAGGGCTGTTTGCCACGATGGTCCTTGCCCGCCTCATGTACGGCCCGATCCCGTTCGAGAACACGACGCCGTTCGACGACTTCACGATTGTGCAGATCATTGCAGGCTGCGCCGCCATTCTCGGGCATGTGTGGACCCTTTTTGCGGGGTTCAAGGGGGGAAAAGGGATTGCGACTGCGGGAGGCATGCTGATCGGCATCGCGCCCGTCGAAGTCGCGATCTCATTCGGCGTTTTTGCGCTGGTCTTCCTCATATCGCACTATGTCTCCCTCGGTTCACTGAGCGCGGCAATCGCGTTTCCGGTGACGATGTTCTTCCGCGAGAACCTCTTTATGGTCGATATCGAGGGATATCACACGCTTATCTTCTTCAGCATCGGCATTGCTGCACTCGTGATCTACACGCACCGCACCAACATCGGCCGCCTGATTGCGGGGACGGAGAGCAGGATGACGTCACTCCGTCCGGGCGTGAGAAAGACGCTCACCCCATCAGGGGAAGCCTGACGCACCTCACCTATGCGCATCGCCGTGCTCGGCGCGGGGAGCTGGGGAACAACCCTGTCGATCCTCCTCGCGGAAAACTCCCATCATGTCTCGCTCTGGTCCTACGGTAAGGAAGAGGCGGAACGCATCCGTGCGACAAGGGAGAATCCCGATTTCCTCCCCGGCATACTGATTCCGCCGGCGGTCCGGGTGGAGGATGATCTGGAGGCATCGGTGGAGGGAGCGGAGATGATCGTGGGCGCCGTCCCCTCCCAGTTCCTCCGCTCCGTCGTCTGCAGGTTGAAGCACCTCCCCTCAGCGGGCCTGACTCTCGTCAACGTTGCCAAGGGGGTGGAGAACAACACCCTGATGACGATGTCCGAAATGCTCCACGACACGCTCCCGCAACTCCCCGCTTCCAGTATCGCCACCCTGTCCGGCCCGAGCCACGCCGAGGAGGTCAGTCGCAGAATTCCCACGACGGTTGTCGCAGCCTCTTCGGACCTGGAAACCGCACGGCTCGTGCAAACGGCGTTCATGCTCCCCTACTTCCGCGTGTACGCGAGCAACGATATCCGGGGCGTGGAGATCGGAGGATCGCTCAAAAACGTCATCGCCATCGCGGCGGGGATCATAGACGGGGCGGACCTCGGGGACAACACAAAGGCGGCGGTGATGACACGGGGGATCGCGGAGATCGCGCGCGTCGGCGTGGCGATGGGGGCGCACCTGAAAACATTTTCGGGGCTTTCGGGGATCGGCGACCTCATGGTCACATGCATGAGCCGCCACAGCAGGAACCGCTACGTCGGGGTGGAGATCGGGAAAGGGCGAAAACTCCCGGACATCATCGGAGGGATGGTCATGGTTGCCGAGGGGATTGCGACGACGGAATCGGCATTTGCGCTTGCCCGTCGTGTCGGCGTCGAGGTGCCGATCATAGCGGAGGTGTACAGAATCCTTTTCGAGGACAAGGACCCCCTGATCGCGTGCCATGATCTCATGACACGCGACCCGAAGGGTGAAATCTAAACGGTGGCGCCGGAGGCGCCACCGCTGCCGTTCTTATATGAATAGCGGCGCCAGCACCAGCGTGATCGTGCTCAGCAGCTTGATGAGCACGTGCAGCGAGGGACCTGCGGTGTCCTTGCAGGGATCCCCGACCGTGTCGCCGACGACGGACGCTTTGTGGGGGTCCGATCCCTTCCCGCCGAACTGACCGGTCTCGATGAATTTTTTCGCGTTGTCCCACGCGCCCCCCCCGTTGTTCAGGAAGAGGGCCATCAGAATTCCGACGATCGTCCCCACCATCAGCAACCCCCCCACGACTTCCGCACCGCTTGCACCGTAGACCGGAGAGCCGTTCGCGACGTACAGCCATTTGAACGCAAGCCCTACCGCGACGGGCATCAGGACCACAAGCAGTCCCGGGAGCACCATCTCGCGGAGTGCCGCCTTTGTCGCGATATCGACGCACTGGCCGTAATCCGGCTTTGCCGTCCCGGCCATGATGCCGGGGTTGTTTTTGAACTGCTCCCGGACGTTGTTGATGATCGCGTAGGCCGCACGCCCCACCGCCTTGATGGCGAGTGAGGAGAAGAGGAACACGAGCACTGCGCCGAACATCGATCCGACGAACACTTCGGGCTTGTTCAGGTTGATCGTTCCGGGGAACGAGGGGAGGTACGCTTTCACCTCGTCGATGTATGCGCTGAAGAGGAGGAAGGCCGCCAGGGCCGCGGAGCCCACCGCGTATCCCTTCGTGAGGGCCTTCGTCGTGTTGCCGACGGAGTCGAGGCGGTCGGTCCTGTCCCTGATCTCCTTCGGCTGCTGGCTCATCTCGACGATTCCGCCCGCGTTATCGGTGATGGGGCCGAACGTGTCCATCGCCAGTATGTATGCCGCGGTCGAGAGCATCCCCATGGTGGCGACGGCGGTCCCGAACAACCCCGCGTGTTCCAGTCCCGAGGCCGCCCCCAGGTAGTATGCCCCCACGATTGCCGCCGCGATGACAATCACCGGGTACCCCGTGGATTCCATCCCCACGGCAAGGCCGGCAATGATGTTCGTCGCGGGACCTGTCAGCGAGGCCTTGGCGATCTCCTGCACAGGGCGGTACCGGTATTCGGTGTAGTACTGGGTAATCATGACGAACGCAATCGAGGTCAGGACGCCGACAATTCCGCAAAGGAAGAAATTGAAGTAGTACTCCGGCCCGAGGAGCCAGCGGGAGGCCGCGAAAAACCCCCCCATGGCCAGCACCGCGGTCACACCGTACCCGCGGTTGAGCGCTTTCATCGGGTCTTCCTTGTCGTTCGCCCTGACGGAGAGTATCCCGACGATCGAGGCCAGTATGCCGAATGCGCGGGCGACGAGGGGGAACAGGAGCACGCCGATCAGGGGAAGCGCCTGGGATGTGAACGCGCCCACGTTGGCCTTGTAAAGGCCGGCAGCGAGTATCATGGCACCGATGTTCTCGGCGGCCGTCGATTCGAACAGGTCCGCGCCGCGTCCCGCACAGTCACCGACATTGTCCCCGACAAGGTCCGCGATCACCGCGGGGTTCCGCGGATCATCCTCCGGGATGCCCGCCTCGACCTTGCCGACGAGATCGGCGCCGACGTCGGCCGCTTTCGTGAAAATCCCTCCTCCGAGCTGTGCAAAAAGCGCCACGAAGCTCGCCCCGAATCCGTACCCGACGATCAGCAGGGGGATCTTGGTGATGTCGTCGGTGACGCCACTCGCATTCACGAGGGCGAACAGCCCGCCGACGCCGAGGAGGCTCATCGCGACGACGAAGAACCCGGAGACCGCCCCGCCGCGGAGAGCCGGCTGCAGGGCGCTGTTCAGGTCTTTCGTTGCCCCGGCGGCGGTCCTGATGTTGGCCCGTATCGCGACCCACATCCCCATGTATCCGGCGGCCACCGAGCAGAGCGCGCCGAGTGCGAAGGAGAGTGTCGTCCAGAGTGCGAGCTGCGAGGCGCTGGCGGGGTCGTGGACGTTGCTCGTACGGACGAACGCGTACAGAATGTAGATCAGCGCCGCCAGTGCGATCGCCAGGTAGATGATTGTGCGATATTGCCTCCTCAGAAACGCCTCCGCTCCGGCCTTGATCGCATCAGAGATCTCCCGCATTTTTGCCGTGCCCGTGTCCCGCCTCATGACGTCCCGTATGAGATAGACCGCGAAGAGCAGGCCCAAGAGGCTGATGCCCAGTATGAGGTTCAGTTCCATGATAGCTGTCGTGCTCCTTTCTGTGTGTGTAAAATGATCTCCGCCCCGCACTTTACTCCGGGCGTGCCGGTCTGGAGATCTTCCAGGCGTAAAACACCGGAATTCCGATAAGAACGATGCCGAGCCCGGGCCACGTGTAGGCGGGCTTGAACACTAAAAGGTCGACGGAGACGGCGAGCGCTGTGACGATGTACAGGGCCGGGAGGACCGGATACCCGAAAGCCTTGTACGGGCGCTCCGCGTCCCGCCGTTTTTGCCGGAGTATGAACAGGCCGGCAACGGTGAGGACGTAGAAAAGCAGGACGGCGAATATGACGTAGTCCAGGAGGTCGCCGTACGTCCCGGAAAGACAGAGGAGGCATGCCCAGACCCCCTGAACTATGAGCGCGACCCCGGGCACCGACCTGTTGTTGAGCCTGCCGGCGCTCCGGAAGAACACCCCGTCCCTGGCCATGGCGTAGTAGACCCGGGCTCCGGAAAGGATCAGCCCGTTGTTGCATCCGAACGTCGATATCATGATAAGGACGGCCATGACGACGACCGCAGCCGGACCCATGATGACCGACATCGCCGCGGTGGCGACCCTGTCGGCGGTGGCGAACTGGATGCCCCGCCCCGCGGCATCCGCCGCGCCCGGTCCTCCCGTCACAGGGAGAACGGCCAGGTAGGCGACGTTTGCCAGAATATAGAGGAGGGTGACTGTACCGGTCCCGATCGCGAGACTGAGCGGGATATTCCGGTGGGGATTGACGGTCTCACCTGCCGTGAACGTGACGTTGTTCCATGCGTCGCTCGAAAAGAGGGATCCGACCATGGCGACGCCGAGCGCCCCGAGGAGTGCGAAGCCCGCAAGCGGCTCCACGGTCACGCCCCCCGGGGCGACATGGGTGGTCGCGGCGGTCCAGAACGTCCCCAGGTTCTCACGGAAGACTCCCATCGAGATTCCGGCCCCGAGTCCGAGTGCGATCAGCGCGATCAACGCGATGGTTTTGGCAGTCGTGAACGTGTTTTGAATCCACTTCCCTCCCACGATGCCGCGCGTATTGATGAACGTCAGCACGGAGACATTCAGCATGGCCACGAGCCTCTGGGCCGTCAGCTTCACGGGTCCGGCCTGGAAGAGGACGTTCGCATCGCCGAGCCCCGGGAAGAGGACGGCGGTGAATTTCGCGAATGCGACGCCGACCGCCGCGATCGTCCCCGTCTGAATGACGAGGAAGAACGTCCATCCGTACAGGAACCCGACGAGGGGGTTGTAGGCTTCGCGGAGATAGACATACTGTCCCCCCGCGTGGGGCATCATTCCCGCGAGCTCACCGTAGGCCAGCGCTCCCGTCACCGTCATGAGACCCGTTATCAGCCAGATCAGCAGGAGCCATCCGCCCCCCCCGACTGTCCGGGCGATGTCGGCGCTCACGATGAAAATGCCGGACCCTATCATCGAGCCGACGACGAGCATTGTGCCGTCGAACAGGCCCAGGGCCCTCTTGAACTCCTGCGGCGCCTCACTCATGAGGCGCCTCCCGGAACTCTCCCCCCTTTCTACCATTTCTGCTCATCCCCGCTTCGCTGCCTCCGCCTGTCGAAGTTTGGCGAGCACGCTGTGCCGGCGGCCGTAGCTGAAATAGATTATGAACCCGAGGAGCAGCCATATGATCAGCCGCCACCAGTTCTCCTCCGGCAGGGAGAACATGAGGAGGAGGCAGGACAGAATCCCCGCAATCGGAACAAACGGGACGAAGGGGGCCCGGAACGGGCGGGCAGCTTCGGGATGTTTCTTCCGCATGATAAGGACGGCGGCGCACACGATCGTGAACGCGAGCAGTGTGCCGATGTTCGTCAGCTCTGCAAGTATGCGAAGGGGGAGGAATGCCGCCATGAGAGAAACGAACAGTCCGGTCAACATCGTGGATTTATAGGGCGTCCGGAATTTTTCGTGTATGGCGCCGAAGAAGGAAGTGGGCACCAGGCCGTCCCGCGCCATCGCCAGGAGGACGCGCGGCTGGCTCAACATCATGACTAGGAGAACGGACGTGATGCCGGTGATTGCCCCGACGTCGATAAGCCGCTGTGCCCAGGGGAGCCCCTTCTGCCTGAAGGCGTCCGACACCGGAGCATTGATATTGATCTGGTCGGCGGGGACCATGCCGGTCAGCACCCCCGAGACAAGGATGTAGAGAACAGTACAGAGAATCAGGGAGGCGATGATGCCGATGGGGACGTCCCTCTGGGGATTTTTTGCCTCTTCGGCATGCGTGGAGACCGAATCGAACCCTATGTAGGCGAAGAAAATCACCGCCGCTCCCGCGAGGACGCCGAGGGGGGCGCCGTTGGCTCCGGTCTGCCCGAAAAGCGACCTTCCGAAAAAGCTGATCCCCGTGTACCCGTACGGCGCAAACGGCTGCCAGTTCTTAGGGTCGATGTAAAACGCGCCGACGATGATCACGAATAGCACGATGGCGAGTTTGACCATCACCATCCCGGCATTGAACCCCGCGCTCTCCCGTATCCCCTTGATGAGTATCGCCGTGATGATGAACGTGATGACGATCGCCGCGACGTCGAAATAAGCTCCGGTTGAGACGAAGCGCGCTGCACCGATGTCGTAGTCGAATGGGGCGTTCCCGAACGCGTAGGGTATGTGTATCCCGAAACTCCCCAGGAGATCCTGGAAATGGGCCGACCATCCGTGTGCGACAGTCGATGACCCGACAGCATACTCCAGGACGAGGTCCCATCCGATGATCCACGCGAAGAGCTCACCGAGCGTGGCGTAGGCGTAGGTGTATGCCGATCCTGCGACGGGGACCATTGAAGCGAACTCCGCGTAGCAGAGCGCCGCGAATATGCAGGCGATCCCGGCGGCGACGAACGAGAGGATGACCCCGGGTCCCGCCTTGTCGTGGGCGGCGACCCCGGTGAGGACGAATATCCCCGTCCCGATGACCGCGCCCACCCCCAGGCTCGTCAGCGTCACAGGCCCGAGGACCCGGCGGAGCCGGTTCTCTCCCTTCAACTCGTCGAGCAGCATGCTCAGGGGTTTCCTCTCGAAAAGCGGGTTTCCCATAGGACTCCTGTGGCGTAATGGTGGTTGGGGTCAGGACCCGGATGGCGGACCGGGGGGGCGAGGGGTCTCCCCCTTCTGCTTTATCCTGTGCTGGATGTACTTGATAAGCATCGGGAGGATGGAGATCAACACGACGATGGCGATGACATACTCGATCTTGTTTTCAATCCCCGGAATGCTCTTTCCCAGATAGTAACCGAGGAGGATCATGCCTGCCACCCATCCGACGGCACCTGCGATGTTGAAAAGTGCGAACCGCCTGTACGTCATCTGTGCCACCCCTGCGACGACCGGGGCAAACGTCCTTGCGAAAGGCATAAACTGGGCCATGACGATCGTGATCCCGCCGTATTTCTCATAAAACTCCCTGGTCTTGATAAGATGGTCCCTGCGGAACCACCGCGACTGGGGCCGGTTGTAGAGTGCGTGGCCCGCCCGAAGACCGATCAGGTATCCGGTGGCATTCCCGCTCACCGCCGCAATTATCAGCAGCACGATGAGCTTGGCGGGGTCAAGTTCTCCGGTAGCGGATGCGTAAAGTCCGGCCGTGACGAGGAGTGAATCCCCGGGGAGGAAGAAACCAATAAGCAAACCTGTTTCGGAGAAAACGATGGCGAAGAGGCCTATGTACCCGCCCCAGATGACGATTTCCTTGAGGGTTGGCAGTTGCGGAAGTATCGCCGTGAAGAAATGTTCCAAACGGAGGCCTTGATATCCGTAATCGTTCGCAGAAGATACGACCTTTGCCCGTAAGAGACAACAGGAAACTGCCCGCTTGACACTCCCACCCGGGGGCAGTATCTTGCACGCGACATGCACTCCCCGACGAATCCCTCCGATCTCCACTCCATCCCGGTGCAATTTGTGAAGGGGATCGGTCCGAAGAAATCGGTCCTCCTCGAGCAAGCCGGCATCAGGACCGTCGAGGACCTCCTCTTTCACGTTCCCCGCCGCTATATCGACCGTACCACCGTGCTATCGATCGCGCAACTCCGCGAGGAAACGCTGGCGGGTGCTCATGGTACCGCGCAGGGTGGGCGGGACGCCCGTGGAGCGGAACTTCGCCGCGAATTCACGGTGATCGGGGAAGTGCGCTCTTTTCGCGTTCTCGGTTTCGGGGCAAAATCCCGGTTCCTCCTTATCCTCGCCGACCGCACCGGGTCTCTCCAGTGCGTCTGGTTCGGCGGGGTCCAGTACTGGAAGAAAATGTTCCGGATCGGTGAGACCCTGGCGGTGTCGGGGGAGCCGGGGATGTACGGTGCCATGCTGCAGTTTGCCCATCCGGATATCGACCGCTTCGCGCCGCCCGGTGAGGGGGAGGACGGGTCGGCCGCCACGCAGTGGGTCGATGCTCTGAACACCGGAGGTCTGGTCCCCATGTACCCTTCAGGGCAGGATCTCGCCCGGGCCGGCCTCGACAGCGGAGGCTTCCGGAGGGTCATCGCCGGCGCCTGGAAAACGTACGGCAATATTGTCCCGGAGATCCTTCCCCGGTCCATCACCGATGCGCGAGGTCTGGTTTCCGCGCGTGCGGCTCTCCAGTCCGTCCACCGGCCGGCCTCCGGGACCGATCTCCGGGAGGGATTGCGCCGGCTCAAGTACGAGGAATTTTTCCGTTTCCAGATCAAGCTCGCGATGAAGCGGCGTACGATGCGGGAAGAATCCGGAGGCATTGCCTTTGGGGTGAAGTCCGCCCTCGCGCGCAGGCTTGTGGACACACTCCCGTTTACGCTTACGCGCGCCCAGGTGAAGGTCGTCCAGGAAATCACCTCGGACATGGCCTCGCCGAGGGTCATGAACCGCCTGCTCCAGGGGGACGTGGGAAGCGGGAAGACGGTGGTGGCGCTCCTTGCGATGCTCATCGCGGTCGACAACGGCTACCAGTCGGTCTTCATGGCGCCGACGGAGCTTCTCGCCGAGCAGCATTTCAGGACTCTCCGGAGGCTCCTGGGTGACAGCCCGGTGAGTATCCGCCTCCTCGTGGGAGCGCAAAAAAGCGCTCTCCGGAGGGACCTGCTCGAAGATATCCGCCGGGGCACCGTGCAGATCATTGTGGGGACTCATGCACTCTTCGAAAAAAATGTCGCCTTCGCGCGCCTGGGTTTCGTTGTGATCGATGAACAGCACCGGTTCGGTGTCGTGCAGCGTGCGACGCTGCGGAGCAAGGGAGCGAACCCCGACGTCCTGGTGATGACGGCAACGCCGATCCCCCGGACGCTCTCGCTGACACTCTACGGCGACCTGGACGTGTCGGTGATCGATGAGCTTCCCCGCGACAGGAAGCCCGTCACCACGGTGCTGAAGAGCGATGCGGACATGTCGTCGGTTGCGTCGTTCGTTCGTGAACAGGTCAGGGCGGGGCGTCAGGCGTATTTCGTCTACCCGCTGATTGAAGAATCGGAAAAACTCGATCTCAAGGCGGCCACAGTCCACTACAACCGCCTGCAGCGTGAGGTGTTCCCCGATCTCAGGCTTGGACTGATCCACGGACGTCTCGCCGGGGAGGAGCGTGATGCGGTGATGGAACGGTTCACACGAGGCGCAATCGACATCCTTGTCGCGACCACCGTCATCGAGGTGGGGATCGATGTGAGCAACGCCACCGTGATGGTGATCGAGAACGCCGAACGGTTCGGACTTTCACAGCTGCATCAGCTCCGGGGGCGTGTCGGGCGCGGCAGCGACCGGTCCTTTTGCATTCTTGTGGCGAAGGGATGGATTGCCGGCAGGGTGGGACGTGGTGCGGCGCGCGGGACTGCGCTCGCGGACGATCAGCAACTGCTCGCGGAGCGTCGACTGGCCGCGATGGTGGCTACGACCGATGGATTCAGGATCGCGGAAACTGATCTTCAGCTCCGCGGCCCGGGAGATTTCTTCGGAACGCGTCAGAGCGGGATCCCGGAATTCAAAATTGCCGACATACTTGCCGACGCGCTCCTCCTCGATGAGGCGCGTGCAGATGCGTTGGCGATCGTCGAGGGCGATCCTCATCTCGGAAAGGCAGAACACCGCTCGCTCCTCTCCTACCTTCGCTCCCGCTACCATGACGAGATGAAGTTGATCGACGTCGGATGAACGCGACGACGGATCCGGAGGTCAGAAACGCACTTTTTTCTTGACAAGACGGCGAAAATGCTTATATTGAAACACAGACATGAGTGAGTCGAACAGTTTGGAGTTTTTCTGGATTCTTCGTTTCCACAGGTTCTTTCTTTTTCGGAGACGTTAGCTCTCCTCTACAACGTAAAGTCGGAAGCTTCCCCTCACTCAGATGCCGGCATCGCCCGCGCGAAGTCACCTCCCTCCACCGCACCTCGCTCCGCGTCCACCGTTGATCGTCAGGGAACACCGCTCCCACTGAGGACGGTTACTCCGTCCGATCGCGTGAACGACATGTTCGCTGAATGGGATACCGCGGACACGGTCGCAGCAGTCAGGGACGCCCTTGCCGAGCGGTATGAGGTTACTATGATAGAGGCGGACGAAGAGGCGTTCGAAAAACTGCGAAAAATAAGGCCTTTTTTCGTTTTTAACATCGCGGAAGGACTCTACGGGCCCTCGCGTGAAGGGCAGGTTCCGGCAATCCTCGAGATGCTCCGCATCCCCTACCTTGGCTCCGATCCACTCACCCTGGGCATTTGTCTCGTCAAGTCGCGCGCCAAGGAGGTTCTCGCATATCACGGTGTGCCGACAGCCCCTCATGCCGTGATCGCATCCATGGACGAGTGCAGAAGTCTGCGGCTCCGATTCCCGTCGATCGTGAAGCCTCTTCACGAGGGGTCGAGCAAAGGGATCTACGACTCCTCCGTCGTGCGGAACGCGGGGGAGCTTGAACGGGAAGTGGGGACTGTCCTGGCGACATACGGAGAACCGGCTCTCGTGGAGGAATTCCTCCCCGGGCGGGAGTTCACGGTGGCCATGATGGGGAACGGCGACGGGCTCCGACTCCTTCCGGTGGTTGAGATAAAATTTGATGCACTTCCCGCCGGCGCGAACCCGATCTACTCCTACGAGGCAAAATGGATATGGGACACGGTCGAGAAGCCTCTCGATATCTACGAGTGTCCCGCCCCCCTGGACGATCGCCTGCGCCGGGACATCGAATCCCTCTGCAGAAAGGCCTACAACGTCCTCCGCTGCCGTGACTGGACGCGCATCGACCTCCGTTGTGACGCCGCGGGGGAACCCCGCGTCATCGAGGTCAACCCGCTCCCCGGGATTCTGCCGAGGCCGGAGGACAATTCCTGCTTCCCCAAGGCGGCCCGTGAGGCGGGGATGACCTACAACGAGCTTATCAATTCCGTCCTTGATATCGCGATGAAGCGATGCGGCATCTCCGTCCGGGACGGGCGGCATACGGTGCCTGCGTGACCGCCGGGTGAACACCCGGTTGAAGGCCCGATGGAAAAAATGAGGAGAACGAGACAGGAGAAGGCGGAAAATTCTATGGCAAAAAAAACAAGGATAGCGGTCCTCTACAACGAACCCGTCGTAGGAACCGAAGCGGTGCGGAAGTACATCGGGGAAAACGGACAACTGCAGGAGGGCCCTCCCCCCGGGCGTACGCCCAAGCTCGCGCGTGGCAAGCCGTCGGCGACCCAGGCTCTCATCGATCTCTCCGAGATCGGCGTTGTGGAGGAGATGGAGGACATCAAGTCTGCGCTCAACTCGCTCGGGTACCGGACTGCGATCTTCAATGTCGACAGTAATTTCTTCAGGCTCGTCGACTACCTCCGGGGGGAACGTCCGGACCTCGTGTTCAACCTCGTCGAAAGCGTCGAGAACGAATCCGCGCAGGAAATGAACATCGCGGGAGTCTATGAGCTCATGAATGTCCCGTTCACGGGTGCCGGGCCGCTCGCCCTGGGGACCGCTCTCAACAAGCCGCGCGTGAAGGAGATCCTGGCCTCGCACGGCATCAGGACCCCCCGGTTCATGGTGTTCCGCATCGAGGACAAGATCGCGATGCAGGAGGGTGTCTCGTTCCCCCTGATCGTCAAGCCGGCACACGAAGACGCCAGCGTCGGCATCGACGACAGTTCCGTGGTCTACAATCTCCCCGACCTGCGGAAGCGTGTGCGTTTTATCCACACGGAATATGACCAGCCTGCTCTGGCGGAGGAATACATCGACGGACGCGAACTCAATGTTGCCATACTGGGGAACAAGCCTCCGGTGGCCCTGCCGATCTCGGAGATAGACTTCTCCGGTCTGACCGACGGGATGCACAAGATCGTGAGCTACGAAGCGAAATGGATCCACGGGACGGTGGCGTATGAAGGGACCAAAGGGATCTGTCCCGCGGCGCTTCCCGCGCAGCTCGAGGCCCGGATCAAGGAAACCGCGCTGCGGGCATATTCGCTCATCGGGTGCCGCGACTACGCGCGTGTCGACTTCCGGCTGACGAAGGACGGGGTCCCGTACGTCCTCGAGGTCAATCCCAACCCCGATATATCCGATGACGCGGGGTTTGCGCGGTCCGCTCGCGCGCAGGGGTACACCTTTGCGGAGATTGTCGGGAAGATCGTCGAATCGGCGCTGGAGCGGAGCCGGTGATCCGGCTTCTCAGTCGCGAAGACCGGGGCCCCCTCCGGGATCTCGTGGTGGCGACGGGGGTATTCACGGAAGAGGAGGTTGAGATCGCGCTGGAGTTGATCGACGCGGTCCTCGGCGTTCCGGAACAAACGGACTACATCATCCGGGTGTGCGAGGAGGAGGGTAAGGTTGCCGGCTACTACTGCGTGGGTCCGACGCCGGCCACGGAGGGGACGTTCGACCTGTACTGGGTGGCAGTCGACCCCGCCCTGCACGGAAAAGGGATCGGGCGCGCGCTCGACGACCACGCCTGCGAGCTGATCCGGGGGATGTCGGGCCGCCTGATTATCGCGGAGACTTCGTCACTCCCGAGGTACAGCAAAACGAGGGATTTTTATGTGCGGAGGGGATACACCGAGATCGCAAAGATTGCGGACTATTACAGGCCGGGGGATGACCTGGTCGTTTACGGCAAATATCTGACATAACTTCAGGGGAGGAACAAAGGCACGAATGGAACTCTGGCAGACTATGCTGCGGCAGAGTGTGGACAGCGGAAAAGACCTCGTCGAACGATTCGGGTTCGACAAGGAGCTCTCGGAACGGTTGAACAAGCTCTTCCACATCCGGATTAACCCATACTATCTGAGTCTGATACGTTTTCCCGGCGATCCGATCTGGCTCCAGTGCATACCGGACGAGAAGGAGCTGGAGGAAGACGACTTCCCCGAAGATCCCCTCGCGGAGGACTCTCACAGTCCCGTGCCGAGCATTGTCCACCGCTACCCGGACCGGGTCCTGTTCCTCACCACGAGCCAGTGTTCGATGTACTGCCGGTTCTGCACCAGAAAGCGGAAGGTGGGGGACTCGTCGAAGATCAACATGAAGTACATCCAGGGGGGGATCGACTACATCGCGGCGCACCCCGAGGTGCGCGACGTGATCCTCTCCGGCGGCGATCCCCTGATGCTCACCGATTTCATGCTCGAGAGGATCATCGCCGGGCTCCGCGATCTCCCGCACGTGGAGATCATCCGCCTGGGCACGAAAATGCCCTGCGTGCTGCCGCAAAGGATCACGCCCAAACTCTGCAAGATGCTCCGGAAGTATCACCCGCTCTACGTCAACACGCATTTCAATCACCCGTGGGAATGCACCCCCGAGGCGAAGCGGGCATGCGAGATGCTCGCGGATGCCGGCATACCCGTGGGCAACCAGGCAGTGCTGATGAAGGGTGTCAACGATTCGGCGGAGGTAATGCTCGAGTTGATGCGCAAACTCCTGACAATGAGGGTCCGGCCCTATTATCTCTACCAGGCGGATATCACGAAGGGGGCGAACCATTTCCGCACGCCGGTGAGCGTCGGACTGGAGATCATGGACAGGCTCCGCGGGCACACTTCCGGTCTTGCCATCCCCGCCTTTGTTATTGATGCCCCCGGGGGCGGGGGGAAGATCCCTCTCCTCCCGCAATACGTTCTCGGGAGGAACGGGAACCAGATCATTCTCCGTAACTACAAATACGACATATTCACCTATCCCGACGTCGAGGATGAGACGAAATCTCCCTCCCCCGGGGTGGAAAAACAGTTCTCGCGCAAGAAGGCACGCGCGCCGAAGGTCTACCAGCCCGACAAGGTGCAGGTATAGTCCGGGTCTGACCCGGCAACAGGAGTCGGCTGCACGGAAAGAAAAGGGCCCGCCGGGAAATCCGTCGGGCCCTTCATTTCTTACCTGCACGTGCTTACCCTGTGGGGGGGGCTCTCTGGAGGAACGATGCTCCCCTTACTTGATCTTCCCCGCAAACAGCTGAAGCAGCCGGTCGATGGGGAACGGCTTTTGCAGGAGCAGATCACAGTCCCCCTTGCACTCGGCCTTCACCTCCGTGATGTCGTCCACCCCCGTCAGGAATATGAACGGTGTGTTCTTGTACCCCGGGTGCTCGCGGAGTTTCTGGTGGAACTCAAGGCCGTTCATCTCCGGCATCTTTACATCGGACACGACGACGTCGATCTGCTGGCGATCGATGAGTGCAAGGGCTTCCTTGCCGTTCTGCGCAATGGTGATCGAGTGTCCCAGGCTTTTCATCACTTCCTGGAGCATCTCGAGGTATTCAGGCTCGTCTTCGACCGCAAGAATCCTCATCCTAACCTCCGTGTTGCTGGTTTGTGCTGTAGTGTCAGTACCCCAAGATACGTTACCCGGTCCGCCTTGTCAAGGGTGCGCGTTGCCTCTCGGGGGGCTTTTGCGTAGATTTCGACGATGCGCATAGCCGATGACACAATAGAAGAGGTGCGGAGGGCGTCGGACATCGTCGACGTCATAACGCAGTACCTCCAGCTCAGGAAGCGGGGGAAGAACTACCTGGGCCTTTGCCCCTTCCACCAGGAAAAGACCCCCTCCTTCAACGTCAGCCCTGAAAAGCAGATGTATCACTGCTTCGGGTGCGGCGTGGGGGGTAACGTCTTTACGTTTGTCATGGAACACGAGAAGGTCTCGTTTGTGGAGGCGGTAAGGACGCTCGCCCAGAGAGCCGGCATTACGCTCCCTCTGGACGGGGCGGGGGGACGCGGGGAGTCGACGGAACACGAGGGACTCTACGATGCATGCAGGACGGCGGGACTCTATTTCTACGAAACGCTTGTCAGCTCGGTCGAGGGGAAGCTCGCGCTCGAGTACTTCCGCCACCGCGGGTTCAGCGATGCGACAATTACGAAATTCGGGCTCGGGTATTCGAAGAACTCCTGGGACGGCCTCGTGGGCCTCGCCGCGGAACGGAAGCTTGATATCGTTCAGTTTGAAAAAGCCGGGTTGGTCCTCAAACGTGAGGACGGGAGTTACTACGACCGTTTCCGCGGTCGCACCATGTTTCCGATATTCTCCCCCTCCGGGCGTCCTGTCGGTTTCGGCGCGCGCAAGATGCGCGAAGACGATCCACTGGGGAAGTACATCAACTCGCCCGAAACGCCCATTTATGTGAAGAGCCGGAGCCTGTACGGGCTCTGCCAGTCGAAAGAAGCGATACGGGCGCGGGAGTTCGCGATTCTCGTCGAAGGGTATGCCGACCTCATCTCCGTCTACCAGGCGGGGGTGGAGAACATCGTCGCGTCGAGCGGGACTGCGCTCACACAGGAGCAGATTCAACTCATCTCCCGGTACGCGAAGGCGGTCACGCTCGTGTACGATGCGGATTCGGCGGGCTCGAAGGCCACCATGAGGGGGGTCGACCTCATCATCGAAAACGGCCTGGACGTCAACGTGGCCACGTTGCCGGAGGGTGAGGATCCCGACTCCTTTGTGAAGAAGAACGGGGGGGAAGCCTTCCGTCAGCGCCTGGCCGAAGCGGTGTCGTTCCTTGATTTCAAGGCGTCGGCGTTCCGCGATCAGGGACTCCTTGCCACGCCGGAGGGGAAGACGCGGGCGGTCCGGTCGATCGTTGAGACCATCGCCAGGATGAAAGACGAGATCAAGCGGAATTTCTACGTCAAAAGCGTCGCCGAGAAGTACGGGGTGTACGAATCCGTCCTTTTCCGCGAGCTCGAGACGATACTCGGCCGCGAACGCTCACGGGCGGCGTATCAGGTGCGTGTGCCCGTCTCTCCTCCCCCCGCTGCCGGCGGACTTCCTCTCTCGGCGGTCCGCGCCGGATTGACCCCCCCGGAACGGGATCTCTTGAAAGTGATGCTGGATATGGGCCCCCCGATGATCACGTTTGTTACGACCCACATCCCTCCGGCGGCATTCACGGATCCTCTCGCGCGACGGACCGCGGAACTGATCGTGGAGTACGCTGCGACGGGAGCTGCCTGGGACGTCCCCGCTCTCCTGGACGGGGCGGATGATCCTTCGCTCCGGAAGTTCATCGCCGATATCGTGTTCAATAAATACGAGGTCAGCAGGGGCTGGTCGGCCCTGGACGATCCTGATCCCTGGTTGATTGCGGAGCGGAGCATCCTCCGAGTGAAAGCAGGCGTCCTCGACGCTCTCATCGCGGAAAACCATGCACGGATGAAGGATGCCGAGCGTGAGGGAGGCGATCTCGGTCCCTGCCGCGAGACGCATCTCCGGCTGCAAAACGAGAAGAAAGAGCTTCAAAAAACACGGCTGATCGACAACCACGCCGGTACATGATGCCCCGTTCCTTTTTGCAATTGAGGCCTCGTAGGGGTATATTGGGCCAATGTTCATGGTTGCCCCGAGAGACCGTCCGTTGAAAGAACCTTCCCGGATTCTCGTCGTCCGCACCGACCGGCTGGGCGACGTTGTCCTCACGCTCCCCGTCTTCACCGCCCTCCGGCGCTGCTTCCCCGGTGCTCAGCTCGCCATGCTCGCCGGCCGTTATGCAGGGGCAATTGTCGAAGGCTATGCTCCGGTGGATGAAATACTCTGGTACGATGACGCCGGCGGACTCGTTCCCTTCCGCGTCATGATCACACGTCTCCGGGCAGGACGATTTGAAGCGGCAGTCATCGTCCATCCCACCCCGCGGCTGGCATGGCTCGCCTTTCTCGCGGGTATCCCGGTGCGCATCGGAACCGGGTACCGTTACTATTCATTCCTGTTCAACCGCAGGGTCTATACGCACAGGAAAACCGCAGAACGGCATGAAGTCGAGTACAATCTGGATCTCCTGGCGCCCCTGGGGTGCGTTGCCGTTCCGCGGAAACCCCTTGACGTGCCGCTGGACATCCCCCGGGAGGCCCGTGAGAGGGCACGGGCGCTGCTGGAGAACGCGGGGGTGACCGGCAGGTTCGTAGTCATCCATCCGGGGAGCGGGGGGTCGGCACGGGAATGGCCGCTCGAACACTTCGGTCTTCTCGCGCGCATGGTCATCGAGCGGATGAACCTTCCGGTCGTGGTGACGGGATCAGGCGGGGAATCCCCCCGGGCGGAAGAGGTCGCACGTGCCTCCTCCGGACGGGCGGTAAACCTGGCGGGAAAACTGAGCGTCAAGGAACTGGCGGCCCTCCTCGCTCGGGCCTCACTCCTCATAGCAAACTCCACAGGCCCGCTCCATGTCGGCGTTGCGGTCGGCACTCCGGTTGTGGGGTTGTTCACCCAGATACCGGTCATGGGGCCCCGCCGATGGGGGCCGTATACCGACAACGCGCGCGTTCTCGTTCCGGAGAGGCCCCCGGACTGTGACGAATGCGCCGGGAGTGCCGGGATCCCCTGCGCCTGTATGGCGAGCATAACTGTCGAGACAGCCTATGCGGCGGCTGCGGACCTGATTGCCGCCGCCGGGCTCACTCACGAGACGTCACGCCCATGAGATGCAGGGAAATCGCCTTCCTCCTGGTTCTCCTCTCCCTGGCGGGTGTGTCACTTGCAGGATCGCCGGGGGAACAATCCCATCCGCGGGAGAAGTCCGCCGCCGATTCGATCCGTCACGATGCCGGCTCCCGGGATACCGCGAAGAGCGGCCGATCGGGTGTCCCGCTCCGCACCATCGTCAATGACGCATTCGACGTCGGCGAACGACTGGTATTTGATGTCAACTACGGGTTCATCACCGCGGGGGAAGCAGTACTGGAGGTCCCCGCCCTGGACTCGGTTGCGGGGAGAAAATGCTTCCGTATCGAGTTCCGGGTGAATTCGCTCCCGAGTTTTTCCTGGATATACAGGGTGGAGGATCGCTACGTTACGTACATTGATGTGGCGACCATCGCCCCCTGGAAATTCGAGCAGCATGTCCGGGAAGGGAGTTACAAGCGGGACTTCATCGCCGAATTCGACCAGCGGAGGAACGTCGCGAAAACCTCGGAAGGCACATACCCGGTTCCTCCGTACGTTCATGATATCCTCTCCGCCTTTTACTACGCGCGGACGATCGACTACGGTCCCCTCAAGGCGGGGGACCAGGTCCAGCTCAGCAACTTCTCCAAGGATAAGACATACGATCTGGTCGTCAGGGTGCTGGGGCGGCAACAACTTGAGGTCGCCGCGGGGACATTCAACACGGTCGTGATCGAGCCGCTGGTGAGGGAAGGGGGTCTCATTAAGACCGAGGGGCGGATCGTCGTATGGCTGACGGACGATGAACGGAAGATCCCCGTCCGCGTGAACACAAAGGTCGTGATCGGATCGATCGACACCGAGCTGAAGGGATACACCGGGATCAGGGGGCCGGTCAGATCCCGCGTACAATAGTCATCACAACAGGACAAATGCATCATCGGGAAGGATGTCGCCATGACCATGCACAGGCGGGCGGATCTGAAAAGCGTCAAAACGGTCTCCATCACGAAACGGAAGAGCAAGGTTTCGCCGGAGGATTTCGCAAAGCCGTTCGATGAATTGAATGATTCGTTCAGCAGTTTTACCGGGGGGCTTCCCGACATTCTGGCGGCGAAGGATCTCCGGGCGATAACGGAGGCCATCCTCCGTTCCAGGCGGAGGAAGAAGCCGGTCCTGCTGATGATGGGGGCGCACGTGATCAAGGTGGGCCTCGCCCCGGTCATCATCGACCTCCTCCGGCGCGATGTCATCACCGCCGTTGCGATGAACAGCGCCGCGGCGATCCACGATGTCGAGACCGCGATGTGGGGTCATACTTCGGAAGATGTCGCCCTGAACATGAAAGACGGCCGGTTCGGCATGGCACGCGAGACAGGGGAGTTCATCAACACGACGCTTGCACGGGCGGCCGTCGGCGGGGATGACGGATACGCTGAAGCTCTCGCGAAAGAGCTCATTTCGCGGAAGGCTCCCAATCTGGCGGTGAGCCTGCTCGCTTCCTGCTTCACCTGCGGCATCCCGGCGACCGTGCATGCCGCCATCGGAGCGGATATCGTCCACCAGCAACCAACGATGAACGGGGCCGCGACCGGCGAGATGACTTTCCGCGATTTCCTCTCCCTGGCCGAAACCTGCAAGGGGCTGACCGGGGGGGGTGTAGTGTTGAACGTGGGGTCCGCCGTGATCATGCCCGAGGTATTCCTCAAGGCGCTTACGGTGGCGAGGAACCTCGGCGCCGACGCGCGCGGGTTCACCACGGCGGTGTTCGATATGAATATGCAGTACCGTCCGACGATGAATGTGAAGCTCCGCCCGACACAGGACGGCGGAGAGGGATACTATCTCATCGGCCACCACGAGATCATGTTCCCGCTCCTGGCCGCGATGATCAAATCACGCATGCGCTCAAAGACAGGATCCAGATGATCGACCCGGCAGAACCTCCCTCAGGCGTCCCGGTTCCCCCTTCCCCGGCGCCGCCGCAGGCTCCGGGTCCCCGGGTGCCGTTCCTGCGGCGGATGAACCCGGTCCTGTTTTCCCTGTTCGCCCTCGCGCTCATATTCGTGCTGTACCAGATCGTCGGCGGCGTGATCACGCTTGTCGTTGCGCGCGGAGAAATCACGCTGAGCAACGTGACGCTTGTCCGGTGGGCGACGCTCCTCGGCCAGCTGTTGTTCATACTGGTACCGACGGTCTGGCTGGCACGGAAGAGACATGGCGCCCTCCCGGAGTTCTTTCGCCTGCGGGTCCCGGAGGTCCGGCACCTGGTGGCGACCATGGTCGCGGTGTTTGCGCTCCAGCAGATGTTGCAGGCCTACATGGTTGTGCAGGACATGATCCCCCTCCCCCAGGATCTCCAGCGTATGCTCGATACGCTCAAGAAACTCCTGGAGGAGACGGAACGGGTGCTGGTGCAGGCGAACGGCCCGGGCGAGTTCCTTTTCGTGATCCTTGTCGTGGCATTTGTGCCGGCGGTCTCGGAGGAGCTCCTCTTCCGCGGGCTCGTCCAGAGGAATCTCGAGGCGGCGGGGGGATGGAAGGGCCCGGTGATCACCGGGATAATATTCGGCCTGTATCATTTCAACCCGTTCACGCTTCTCCCGCTTGTCGCCCTGGGCGTATACTTCGGCTTCATCGTCTACAGGTCCGGCAATATCACACTGTCGATGTCGGCTCACTTCTTCAACAACTTTGTCGCCTGCTCCGCCGTCTATCTCCGGCTCGACGACAATTTCGTCGCGCTGGCGCCGGACGCAATCCCGACATTGAAGCTCGCACTGTCGAATTTCGCCATTTTCTCGGTGGTTTTTGTTGCCGCCACTTTGTATTTTATCAAGAGTACGGGCCATGACGATTCCGGCGAATCATACTGACTGATCACACGTGAGCAATCTTGCCACCCGCGTCCTGGTTGCGGTCGTGGGCATACCTGTCATCCTCCTGGTCACAATGGCCGGAGGTTTTTATTTCTATGCCTTCGTCCTTCTGATCGCACTGCTGGCGATCCACGAAGTCTTCGCACTGGCGCGGGCAAGGGGCGCCTCCCCCCAGGTATGGGCCGGGATGGCGTTCGGAGGGCTGCTGGTGACAGTTTTTGCCTACTTCAAAGTCCGCTTCCTTGTCCTCGGCGGGCTTCTCGCGCAGGGGATCCACGTGCCGTTTCCTTCCATGGCGCAATCGCTCCTGATACTGTACCTGGTTGCTCTCCCCCTCATGATGACACTCGAACTGTTCCGGGGCAGGCCGGGAGCGCTCATGAATATCGCGACAACCCTCTTCGGCGCCAGTTATATAGGCCTCTTCCTGGGTTCTCTCGTCGGGTTGCGCGAGCTGTTCATTCCGGAGGATTTTCCCGTCTACGCGTATTTCACGCTTCATCGGACTGCCGTCCCGGATGACGTTGCGGTCGTTCTGTACCGGTGGGGGGGGTACACGGTGATCGCCTTGTTCGCGTCGATATGGGTGTGCGATTCCGCAGCCTATTTTGCGGGGCGGGCGTTCGGACGCCACAGGCTGTTCGTGAGGGTGAGTCCTAACAAAACGTGGGAAGGGGCGGCTGCAGGTTTCTTTGCGGCCCTGGGAGTATTCCAGCTGGCCCGGGTCCTTGTTCTTCCGTACATGAGCGTCGTCGACGCCCTCGTCTGCGGGATCATCGCAGGCGTGTGCGGACAAATCGGCGATCTCGCCGAGTCGCTGCTGAAGAGGGATGCGGGAGTGAAGGATTCCTCCTCTCTGATCCCGGGGCACGGTGGTGTGCTCGACCGGTTCGACAGCCTCCTGTTCGTCGCCCCCCTGGTCTTCGTGTACCTGGATTTCATCGTGTTCTGAGCGGAGGGAAGAGAATGAGTGATGGGACGAAGCAGAAAGTCCATGTGATCACGATGGGCTGCGTCAAGAACACGGTTGATTCCGAAAAACTCATGGCGCAGCTCCGGCTGAACAATTGTGAGATCGTTCCGTCGATTGAAGAGGCGGACGTGGCGGTGGTCAATACCTGCGGCTTCATCGATGCGGCGAAGGAAGAGTCGATCGACATGATCATCGAGCAGGTGAGGAGGAAGGGGAAGGGCTCGCTCAGGAAAGTGTACGCCATGGGGTGCCTCACCGAGCGGTACCGTCAGGAATTGGCGGGGGAGATCCCGGAACTTGACGGCATCTTCGGGTCGAACGAGATTCCCGAAGTCGTGCGTTCGCTTGGGGCGGAGTACAGGTCCGAGCTCCTTGGTGAACGGATGCTGACGACCCCCTCCCACTTCGCTTATCTGAAGATCTCCGAGGGATGTGATAATCCCTGTTCCTTCTGCGCGATCCCCCTCATGCGTGGCAGGCACGTCAGTCGGCCTGTCGAAGAGATCATCAGCGAGGCGGAATCCCTGGCCGCGAAGGGTGTGAAGGAACTTATCGTCATCGGGCAGGATACAACAGCATACGGGCTCGACCTGTACGAAAAACGGCGCATCGCCGCGCTCCTTCCCATGATCGCCGACATCCCCGGGATCGCGTGGGTCAGGCTGATGTACGCCTACCCCGCGCACTTCCCGCCTGACCTTCTCGAGGTGATAGCGGGTCACCCCCGGGTCTGCAGGTACCTCGATATGCCCGTGCAACATGCAGCGGAGAACCTGCTGAAATCGATGAGACGAGGCATCAGCAGGAAGTCGATGCTCGATCTCATCGGCAGGATCCGCAGTGCCGGCGTTGCCCTGCGCACCACACTTATCGTCGGCTATCCCGGAGAAACCGCGGAGGATTTTGCCCTGCTCGAATCGTTCGTCCGTGAGACCGGGTTCGCCCGGCTCGGTGTCTTTACATATTCCAGGGAGGAGGGGACGACGGCATTTCCTCTGGGAGATCCTGTCCCGGCGGAGGAGAAGGAGCGCCGGAAGGGGATCATCATGGAGCTACAGAAGGACATTTCAGCGGAACGGAACGAGGCGCTCGTCGGTTCGAGGCTCCGCGTGCTGATTGACAGGGTTGAGGGGGGACTGTACGTCGGGCGGACGGAACAGGATGCGCCCGAAATCGATAACGAGGTTTTCGTAACCGCGACCGAAACACTCAGCCCCGGGACATTCTCCGACGTGGAAATCCACGACGCCACAGAATACGACTTGTACGGGAGGGTGTAGCGATGGACCGACGGGCATTGGGGTGTTGTATCATCGTGGTGCTCCTCTCGTCTGTGCCCGGCCGGGCGCAGGTCGAAATACCCGCACAGGTCCCTCCGGAATACTCGGCCACGCTTTTCCTTGACCCGATCGCATTCCTCGGATCGCAGCCAGGCGAGTCACGACTGGACGTGTTCGTCCAGGTCGGGTATGACAACCTGAGTTTTGTGAAGACGGGGGACACCTATGCTGCATCCTGCGAGATGTCGATCAGGATCGACGATTCCACGGGGGCGCAGGTGCTTGAGAAACTTTGGACTGAAAACGTCGCCGGACTCACGTTCGATCAGTCGGTCTCCTCGGCAGGCTATTCGCTCCAGCAGCGTTCGTTCCCGGTTCCCCCGGGACGATACGCCGTGCACGTAAGCGTCAGGGATCTGGAGTCGAATACCGAGAAGAAGGCTTCCTACAGATGTTTCGTGCCGGACTTCTCCGGGTCTCTCGTTGCGCTCAGCGACCTCATGATCGCCAGCAGGATCACGGTCAGGGACGGCAAGAAATCGATACTCCCGAATGTGTCCCCCAACGTGGGCAATCTCCCTGAAGCCTTTTACGTGTTCTTCGAAGTCTATGACCGGGTAGGGGCGGATTCCCTCCGGTTAGAGGCGCGGGTCTTCAACGCGAAACAGGAGGTTGTCGTCCGGACGGATACGACGGAGATCGTGAAAACGGGACGGAACGAAGTCTTCATGCGGATCGACAACTCGGCGATGCCGCTGGGTGACTACCTGCTCTCCATCCGGGCTGTCCCGGCCTCAATTCCCCGGGATTCGAAAAACGCGGAGAAAGAGTACATCGCGTCGAGGGGACGGGCGATCATTGTCCGTTGGAAGGGTCTCCCCAGGGCCATGAAGGATATCGATCTCGCGATCGAACAGCTCGCGTACATTGCCAAAGACAATGAGATGGCGGATCTGAAATCCGGGGCATCGCTGGCGGAGAAGCAGCAGAAGTTCCTCGAATTCTGGAAAAAAAGGAGTCTGAACCCGAACGCGCCCCGCAACGAGAGAATGGCGCTGTATTACGCCCGGATCGAATATGCCAACAAGCACTTCACCCGTTTCCGCGAGGGCTGGCGGACAGACATGGGGTTGGTTTTCGTACTGCTGGGCCCTCCAAGCAACGTGGAACGGTTTCCGTTCCCGGTGGATGAAAAACCCGAAGAGGTGTGGCAGTACTACGATCTGAACTTCCAGTTTGTTTTCAGGGACGAAAACGGGTTCGGGGATTACCGCCTCCTGACGCCGCTCTGGGAAGTGTATAACCGCCGCCGTGACTTCTGAGCCGGTTCTTGACGTTCGTCCGCGTAATCGGTATACTCCGGCTATGTGTTCCATCAGTCGGCACGGCCTTATTTTCCTCCTCCTTTCCTCCTCCCTCTGTTCCGCCGCCACGATCCGCTCCCTCTCGGTCCGTGGGAACAACGTTTTCACCGGGCGCGAGATCACCGGTTGGCTCTCATCCCGGGCCGGCGTGCAATTCTCTGAGGCGGCGCTCCGGAGCGATTCAAGCCTGGTCCTTGAGTCGTACCGTGCGCAGGGGTACCTCGGTATCCGGGTCCGGTTCGATCCTCCTTTATTCTCCCCTGACAGTGCATTCGTCGACATGATCCTTGTAGTAGAGGAGGGGAGGCAGACCCTCATCACCCGGCTCGGCGTCAGGGGGGAGGTCCGGCTTTCTGAAGCGGAGATACTCGATCGGTTCGATCTCGGTCCCGGGGCTCCACTGAACCGGAGCCTCCTGGAACGGGACATCGAGGCACTTCTCGTCAGGTATGAAAAGCTGGGCTACCCGTTCACGCGCTGCTCTGTCGACAGCCTCGGGAGCCGTCCGGGAAGGCTTGAAGACTCCGTGGATGTTGTGCTCGGGGTCGAAGAGGGGGTCAGGATGACGGTCGACGAGATCCGGGTGGAAGGAAACAAGGAGACGGATGCGTCGGTCATCATCCGCGAAACACGTCTTGAGCGGGGCGAACCGTTCAATCCGGCCAAGATTGACGCCATCAGGGAACGATTGAACAGGCTGAACATATTCTCCTCGGTTGCGGATCCGGAGCTGTATATCCGCGACGGGCACGGGGGACTCCTGCTGAAAGTAAAGGAGGGGAACACGAACACGTTTGACGGGATCCTGGGGTACATACCTCCGGCTGTCCCGGGCTCATCCGGATACCTGACAGGCCTGGCATCGGTATCGATGCGCAATCTCTTCGGCACGGGGCGGAAGCTCAGCCTTCGCTGGCAGCGGGAGGACCGCCTCTCGCAGGAAATAGGCGTCCGGTACGTCGAACCGTGGATTTTCAGCCGCCCTGTCAATGTCGGGGGGGGGTTCCTGCAGAGGCAGCAGGACAGCACATACGTGCGGCGAACACTGGACCTCCGGACAGAATTGATGCTCTCGGAGGAGCTGTCCGTTTCTCTGGTCTTCAATGCCGAGAAGGTAATCCCTGCGACGGACTCAACGTCGGTAGCGCGGGTGGTCGGAACCAACGAGACCACCGGCGGGATAGAGATACAGTATGACACGCGGGATGACGTCTACAGCCCGGAATCGGGCGCGCGATACCGGACCGATTATCACTACGGGCGTAAATCCATAGGGTCCGTTCCTGCGGGCGCCGCGCTCTCAGCAGTTGCGGGGGGGACGGTCCAGCGGCTGGGTGTGGATCTGGAGTTCTTTCTCCCGTCGTTCCGGCGCCAGGTGGTTGCATTCGGCATCCACGGCAGGGAGATCCGGACCGGACAGGTTCAACAGAGTGAGATGTACCAGTTCGGCGGCGCGAATACGCTTCGCGGGTACAGGGAGAACCAGTTCGAGGGTGCCGAGATCGTTTGGACGAACGCCGAATACCGATTCATCCTGGCCCGTCGGTCATTCCTGTTCGCTTTTCTGGACACGGGGTACTACAACCGTCCGGAGGACGATATCCTGGGCAACCCCTCTGCCCGCGCGTTCAAATACGGATACGGAATCGGGATCCGGCTCGACACCGCCCTGGGAAACCTGGGTGTGAGCCTCGCACTCGGTCAGGGGGACTCATTCGGAACCGCGAAGATCCACATCGGGCTCATCAATGATTTCTGACCCCATGAGCGGACCTCACCACAAGGTTGAAGACTCCCTCCGCCTGGGGGGCCTCCAGGTCGCGGGGATCGACGAGGCGGGGCGGGGCCCTCTCGCCGGCCCGGTCGTGGCCGCCGCGGTGGTATTCCGGGCGGGGACATTCATAGCGGGCGTGGACGATTCGAAGAAAGTCACGCCCCGGGCGAGGGCCGGGTTGTTCGATCAGATCATGAGCCGTGCCTTTGCCGTCGGTATCGGTTCGGTCGACAACACGGTGATCGATGAAATCAACATCCTAAACGCGACGTTTCTCGCAATGGACCGTGCCGTCGGTTCACTCGGCGTCCGACCCGGTCACCTGATTGTCGACGGGAACCTCTTCAGGCCCGGCCCCGCCAGCTCAGGGATTCCGTTCAGAACGGTCATCGGAGGGGACGGAGAGTGCTTTTCGATCGCTGCAGCCTCGATTATCGCGAAGGTGACAAGGGACAGGCTGATGGAAGAATTCGACCGCACGTACCCGGGGTACGGATTTGCGAGAAACAAAGGGTACGGGACCGTTGATCACCGCGCGGCGATCCTCCGGCTCGGCTTCTGCCCGATACACCGCCGCACGTTCCACGCCCGCCTCCCGCGGGACCCAGTCATTGCAGCCGAAGAGGAATGAAGCCACTTCCCGGGACAAGGCCCCCCCTGCGTCGCAACCTCCGCCGTGAGGGGGCAAGAGGAGAGGAGATTGCCGCCCGTTTTCTCGTCGAACAGGGATTCCGGATTGTGGAGCGGAATTTTCGTTTCAGGAGAAAAGGGGAAATTGATATCGTCGCCCGGGAAGGGGAGTACCTGGTCTTCTGTGAAGTGAAGATGCGGACGAACGATGAGTATGGCCTCCCCGAGTACGCGGTCACCCCCATGAAGCAGGAGACGATACGCAGGATCGCGGCCGCCTATCTCGCCATAAGGGAGATCCGCGGTCAGCCCTGCAGGTTCGACGTCGTGACGATCCGGCTGGAGGGGAACACGCCGGCGATGACGCTGTTAAGAAACGCTTTCTGAACGGCCACTGATAACGACCGAGGACCTTCCGCATGCATGCCCTTCCGCTGATCATCGGCTCCCTCTGCGTGATGGCGATAGCCTACCGGTACTACAGCGCATTCATTGCTGCCCGGGTCGTCGCACTGGATGACACGCGGGAGACGCCCGCGCACACGTTGAAGGACGGTCACAACTACCTCCCGATGAACAAATGGGTGCTGTTCGGGCATCATTTCGCGGCGATCTCGGGCGCGGGCCCCCTCATCGGACCGGTCCTTGCAGCCCAGTTCGGCTATCTCCCCGGGCTCCTCTGGCTGGTCGTCGGTGTCGTGCTGGCCGGGGCCGTGCATGACTTCACGGTGCTTGTGGCCTCCATCCGCCGCAAGGGGAGGTCGCTTGCCGAGATCGCCCGCAATGAGATCAGTCCCCTCGCGGGTCTCATCGGTTCAATCGCCATACTTATCATCGTCGTCATTGCTCTGGCGGGACTCGGCCTCGCCGTCGCCAATGCGCTGCGCGAGAGTTCGTGGGGGACATTCACCATAGCCATGACGATCCCGGTTGCGCTGTTCGTGGGGCTCTGGATGTACCGGATACGGCCGGGGAGGATCGTCGAAGCCAGCGTGATCGGCGTCATCGGCGTTATCGCCTGCGTGATACTCGGCGGGCTGATCCCCGGGTCATTCCTTGCTCCCTACTTCACTCTCTCCCGTGAAGGCATCACGATCGCGATGGGCGTGTACGGGTTTCTGGCGTCCGTGCTCCCCGTATGGCTCCTCCTCGCTCCTCGCGACTATCTCAGCTCGTACATGAAGATCGGCACGATCGGCGCACTGATCGTGGGGGTGATCGTGGTCAATCCGGTACTCAAAATGCCTGCCGTGACCGTCTTCACCTCCGGCGGCGGTCCGATCATTCCGGGGAAACTTTTTCCGTTCCTTTTCGTGACGATCGCCTGCGGTGCGATATCAGGGTTCCACGCGCTGGTGGCGTCCGGGACAACCCCGAAGATGATCAACAAGGAATCCGACGCACGCATGATCGGGTACGGTGCGATGCTGATGGAGGGGATCGTGGGCATCATCGCACTCATCGCTGCCTGCTCGCTGGAGATGGGGGACTATTTCGCGATCAACCTCCCGCCGGAAAAATTCGCCGCTCTTGCCCCGGTTCACGGGCTCTCGGTCGTCAATCTTGCGGAACTCTCCAGGGAGGTGGGTGAGAATGTGGCCGGCAGGACCGGGGGCGCCGTGTCCCTTGCAGTGGGCTTTGCACAGATCTTCACTGCGATGCCCGGGATGAAGGCCCTGATGTCGGTCTGGTACCACTTTGCGATCATGTTTGAGGCGCTCTTCATACTCACGACGATCGATGCGGGGACGCGTGTGGCGAGGTTTCTCCTGCAGGAGTTCGGAGGAAGGGTATGGAAGCCGTTTGAACGGACGGACTGGATCCCCGGGACGATCCTCTCGACGTCTCTTGTTGTCTTCGCGTGGGGGTATTTTATCTGGACCGGCAACATCAGCACGATCTGGCCGATGTTCGGCACAGCCAACCAGCTTCTCGCGGCGGTCGCGCTTGCGGTGGCGACGAGCGCGATAATCAACGCGGGGAAGGAGCGCTATGCCTGGGTCACGCTGCTCCCGATGCTGTTCGTTGCCGCAACGACGCTGAGCGCCTGCTGGCTGAACATCGCCGACAACTTCTGGCCCATGACGGCGAATCCACAGACTGCGGTACAGGGATATGTCAACTCCGTCCTCACCGCCGTGATCATGATCTGTGCGGTCATCATCCTCATCGAGGCGGGACGCCGCTGGTACAGGGTGCTTGTGAAGGGGGAATATCTGGTGCACGGAGAGGTCGTTTCGTCGTCCGACGGGAAAGTCACTCCGCCCACATACGGGTGCTGCTGAAAAGGGTCATGACGCATCGCGGCGATCCCTCCCTCACCCCTCCCCGCCGTGAAATCCAGCGTGTGAAATCCGGCGTGACTGTCGGGATTGCCTTCCACCTTCATTCTTCGTATATTTTTTCCTGACCTAAACAGAGACCGTTCTACTTGCCGAAACGTACCGACCTACACTCCATTCTGATCATTGGTTCCGGACCGATTGTGATCGGTCAGGCCTGTGAATTTGATTACTCCGGCACACAGGCCTGCAAAGTCCTCCGCGAAGAAGGCTTTCGCACAATCCTCATCAACAGCAATCCCGCAACGATCATGACCGATCCGGATCTTGCGGACCGTACGTACATTGAACCGATCACCCCCTATTTCGTCGAGAAGATCATCGAGCGTGAGCGCCCGGACGCCATACTCCCGACGATGGGGGGACAGACCGCGCTCAACACCGCCGTCGCCCTCGCGGAAAACGGTGTGCTGGAAAAGTACGGCGTTGAGCTGATCGGGGCGAAGCTGGACGCGATCCGGAGGGCCGAAGACCGGGAGTTGTTCAAGGCGACGATGGACAAGGCGGGGCTGAAGACACCGCGCGGCGGGTTCGTCCGGACAATGGAAGAGGGGGTCTCTCTCTCAACGTCGATCGGTTTCCCGGTCATCATACGACCCTCCTTCACGCTGGGGGGCTCCGGGGGAGGGATCGCGCGGACTCCGGACGAATTCGAGGAGGCCCTCTCCCATGGACTCGAGGCGAGCCCCATCCATGAGGTCCTCCTCGAGGAGTCCGTCATCGGCTGGAAGGAATATGAGCTTGAGGTTATGCGGGATGTCAGGGACAATGTCGTCATTGTCTGCTCGATCGAGAACTTCGACCCCATGGGCATCCATACGGGCGATTCGATTACCGTCGCTCCCGCACAGACACTGACCGACAAGGAATACCAGGCGATGCGGGACGATGCCATCAGGATCATCCGTGCGATCGGGGTGGAAACGGGCGGCTCGAACATTCAGTTCGCGGTTGACCCCCGGACCGGCCGGTGCCTTGTGATCGAAATGAACCCCCGTGTTTCGCGGTCCTCGGCCCTCGCGTCGAAGGCGACCGGGTTCCCGATTGCAAAGATCGCGGCGAAGCTTGCAGTCGGCTACACGCTGGACGAGATACCCAACGACATCACGAAGCTGACCCCCGCATCGTTTGAGCCCACGATCGACTACTGTGTGGTGAAGATTCCCCGCTGGGACTTCGAGAAGTTCAAGGGGGTGGACACGACGCTGGGCGTGCAGATGAAATCCGTCGGTGAGGCGATGGCGTTCGGCCGGACGTTCAAGGAAGCGCTCCAGAAGGCTCTTCGGTCGCTTGAGCAGGGGAGAGCGGGGCTGGGGGCCGACGGGAAAGATGAGTTTGACCCCGCCGCCCTGACGGCGGCGGAAAAGTCCGAATGGCGCGAGAAGATACGCACAAGACTCGGCAGGCCCCATCCCGACGGCATCTTCAATCTCCGTTACGCGCTGCAGCTCGGTTTTTCGATCGAGGAGCTGTATGCGCTCACCTTTGTGGATCCCTGGTTCCTGAACAATATACGGCAGATCATCGATTGCGAGTCCGAGATACGGAGCGCAGGATCCCTTGACGGTGGTCTGATGTTGAAGGCGAAACAGTTCGGGTTCTCCGACCGGCAGATCGCGACAATGACGGGGAGCGACGAGATGACTGTCCGGGCGGGGCGGAAAAGGATGGGGGTTCTCCCCGTGTACAAGACCGTCGATACCTGTGCCGCGGAATTCGCCGCGGACACTCCCTATCACTATTCGACGTACGAGCGGGAAAACGAGGCCAGGAAGTCGGACAAGAAACAGATCGTCATCCTGGGGGGCGGGCCCAACCGGATCGGGCAGGGGATTGAGTTCGACTACTGCTGCGTCCACGGCGTGATGGGGTTGAGAGATGAGGGGTTCGGGACCATCATGATCAACTGCAACCCGGAGACGGTCTCGACGGACTACGACACGACCGACAAGCTCTATTTCGAGCCTCTGACGCTCGAAGATGTCCTCAATATCTGTGAGCAGGAACAGCCGGTCGGCGTGATTGTCAGTTTTGGCGGACAGACACCGTTGAAGATCGCCAAGGCACTCGAGGCGAACGGGGTGAAAATCCTGGGGACCTCGACGGAAGGTATCGACCTCGCGGAGGACCGCAAGAGGTTCGGCGCGCTCCTGGAAGAGCTGAAGATCCCGTGTCCGCCGTACGGGACGGCGCACGATCTCGAGGGCGCGCTGGAGGTCGCAAAGCATGTCGGCTATCCGGTGCTTGTGCGTCCGTCCTACGTCCTCGGCGGGCGTGCGATGGAGATCTGCTACGAGGACGAAGGGTTGCGAGAATACATGGGGAAGGCTGTCAACGTCTCCCCGGATCACCCGGTGCTCATCGACCGTTTCCTCGAAGACGCGTTCGAATTCGACGTGGATGCCGTCTGCGACGGGAAGGCGGTGTTTATCGGCGGAGTGATGCAGCATATCGAGGAGGCGGGGGTCCATTCCGGGGACAGCTGTTGTGTCCTCCCGCCCTATGCCGTGACCCCCCAGCAGCTTCTGACGCTTATGGCCTATACGCGCCGGCTCGCCCTCGCTCTCCATGTCGTCGGCCTGCTCAATGTACAGTACGCCATGCGCAACGGCGTGATCTACGTGCTGGAGGTGAACCCGCGGGCTTCCCGCACTGTTCCTTTCGTGAGCAAGGCCACGGGGGTCCCGCTGGCGAAAATCGCCGCAAAGCTCATGGTCGGCCGTTCGATTGCCGACCTGGACGTCAAAGGGTACGGGTGGGCGAAACATGTCGCGATCAAGGAATCGGTCTTCCCGTTCCCGAAATTCCCCACCGCCCGCCATTTCCTCGGACCGGAAATGCGGTCGACCGGGGAGGTGATGGGCATCTCCGACACATTCGGCGTGGCATTTGCGAAGGCCTCCATGGCTGCAGGGACCACACTCCCGCAGAAAGGGACGGTGTTCGTCAGCCTCAACGATTTCGACAAGAACGAACGCGCGGTGAACGTCGTCCGGGCATACGTCCGTCTCGGGTTCAACGTCATCGCGACGGAAGGGACGTCGGCCTTCCTCCGCACGCACGGGATCGCCAACCGCCCCGTCCTCAAAGCGAGCGAAGGGACGCTCAACATCATCGACGTCATCAAGAACGGCTGGGTGCAGCTCATCATCAACACCCCGCTCGGGCCGGTTTCCCGCCAGGATGAGCATGCGATAGGCAGGGCGGCCTACGAGTACAAGATCCCCTTCATTACGACACTCTCCGCGGCGGCCTCCGCGGCAAAGAGCATTGCACAGCTCCGCTCGCGGCCGCTCGAGGTCATGAGCATCCAGGAGCACCACGAGCATGCAGCGCAGGGTGGGGGCACGCACGCCACGGAGACGTTGGAAGATTGTACACGTCTCGTTGAGTACATCAAAGCATTTCAGATGTAGCGTGCAAGGGAATCGCCTGCATGTACATTCTTGGCATATCATGCTTCTATCATGATTCCGCCGCTGCGCTGATCAGGGACGGCGTCATTGTCGCTGCGGCGCAGGAAGAGCGCTTCAGCCGCAAGAAGCACGATTCCTCTTTTCCGTCGGGCGCGATCGCCTGGTGCCTCGCGCACGAACGGATCACCGCGGCCGACCTCTCCTGCGTCACCTTCTACGACAAGCCGTTCATCAAGTTCGAGCGCATCATCGAGACTTACCTTGCCTATGCCCCGCGGGGGATCCGGTCGTTCCTCATGGCGATGCCCCTCTGGCTGAAGGATAAACTCTGGATCCCCCAGCTCATCGGGGAGGAGCTCGGCTATGAAGGGACGATGCTCTTCCCCGAACACCACATGTCGCACGCCGCTTCGGCGTTCTACCCGTCACCGTTCGGGAGAGCCGCTTTTCTGACGATGGACGGGGTGGGGGAGTGGACGACCACGAGTTACGGAACGGGGAACGATGGGGACATAGAGATCCTCGCCGAACAGCGGTTTCCTCATTCGCTCGGGTTGCTCTACTCCGCATTCACCTACTTCACGGGGTTCAAGGTGAATTCCGCGGAGTACAAGGTCATGGGGCTTGCGCCGTACGGTGAACCGGTGTATGTCGGGGCGATCTACGACAATCTGATCGATGTGAAAGCGGACGGATCGTTCAAGATGAACATGGAGTATTTCGACTATTGCGCGGGACTGAAGATGACCAGTGCGAAGTTTGACCGCCTCTTCGGCGGCCCGCCCCGCGACCCGGAGTCCCCGCTGACGCGCCGGGAAATGAACCTGGCGTGTTCGCTGCAGGAGGTGACGGGGGAGATCATGCTCCGCCAGGCGCGGCATGTGCACGCCGAGACGGGGGAAGAACACCTCGTGCTCGCAGGGGGCGTCGCGCTGAACTGTGTCGGAAACGGCAGGATCCTGCGTGAGGGGCCGTTCCGTGAAATATGGATCCAGCCTGCGGCGGGTGATGCCGGTGGTGCGCTGGGCTCCGCGCTCTGTGCGTGGTACGGGTACTACGGCAATCCCCGTTCATCCGCCCGTTCATCCGCCCGTTCATCCGCCCATTCTTCCGCCCATTCTTCCGAAGGAACAAAAGACTCGCAGCAGGGGTCCTTTCTCGGTCCCTCGTTCGACGATGACGCGATCGAATCCGTCCTTAAAGACCTGCATGCGGTGTATCGCTCCCTTCCGCGCGAGGACCTTCTCGGGGCCGTGGCGGACCTGATCGCCTCGGAAAAGGTCATCGGTTGGTTTCAGGGTCGCATGGAGTTCGGCCCCCGTGCGCTCGGTGCTCGAAGCATCATCGGTGATGCCCGCTCCCGGACGATGCAATCGGTCATGAATCTCAAGATCAAATTCAGGGAATCATTCCGCCCCTTCGCCCCGGCTGTGCTGCAGGACCATGCCGCAGAGTTTTTCGACATCGAAAGTGAGAGCCCGTATATGCTTCTTGTCGCGCCGGTGGCGAAGGAAAAACGGCTCCCTCTGACCCGCGAGCAGCAGGAACTGTTCGGCATCGACAGGCTGAATGTCCCCCGGTCGGACATTCCCGCGGTCACGCATATCGACTATACAGCCCGGATTCAGACTGTGAGCAGGGATGATCATCCGCTGTACTATGACCTGATTGAGAGGTTTTACCGGAAGACGGGATGCCCCGTTATCATCAACACCTCATTTAACGTCCGGGGGGAGCCGATCGTGTGCACGCCCGGAGAGGCATGGCGCTGCTTCATGCGGACGGAGATGGACTATCTTGTCATGGGGAGTTTCCTGCTGGCGAAGCATGAACAGGCGCCGCTCGCCGCCGATTCCGACTGGAAGAAGGAGTTTGCCCTTGATTGAACATGTGCATGCGTCAAGGAAGAACATAAGAAACTTCGGATTCCTTTTCGGGGGGATCTTCCTTGCCGCATCGATATACATGATCTACCGGGGGAGCGGTGCCTGGGTCTGGGCCGCGGCGGGAGCTCTGCTGTTCGCCGTCGGGGGTGCGGCATTCTCTCCTCTCATGAAACCGGTGTATACGGCGTGGATGCTCTTCGCATTCGTCCTCGGCTGGATAAATACCAGGGTTCTCCTCGGCGCTTTCTTTTATCTGGTCATGACTCCCCTCGGACTCATTTTGCGCTGGACAGGAAAAGACCTTCTCGACGAGAGGATTGACAGGAGTGCCGCGTCATACTGGATCAAACGGGAACGGAAGCCGTTCGATCGGAAACGACTGGAACGGATGTTCTGACACCTCACAGAAAAAGAGGGGGCGCCATGGCGGGAGGAAAGCTGGGAATACTGAAAGAACTCTGGGCGTTCATGAAGGAGCGGAAGAAGTGGTGGCTCGGCCCGATCCTCGTGATGCTGCTTCTGCTTGCCCTGCTCCTGGTGTTCACGCAGGGGTCGGCTCTCGCTCCGTTCATCTATACCCTCTTCTGACCCCGTGCGACGTCAGAGGTACCCGTTGTGCCTGTACCACTCGTAGGCCGCCATGATGGTCTCGTCGAACGGCGTGGCCTTGAAGCCAAGTTCCTTCGCCGCCTTGGCGGCGGTAAACCAGTGATAGCGCCCGGCGATCGCGGCGAGGTCCCGTGTCAGGGGCGGCTCCACGCCGAGCACTCCTGAAACTGATTCCACCAGTCCCCCCAGTTTTGCGAGAAGACCGAGGGGAAACCGGCCCAGTGGCGGACGCCCCCCGATCAGCGTCGCCGTCCGTCGGAAAATTTCCTTGTGTGTCAGGTTTTCTCCGGCAAGTATGTATCGCTCCCCTGCCCGACCCTGTTCGGCAGCCGCTATCATCCCTTCTGCGACATCGCCGACATAGACGATGTTCATGCCCCCCTCGACGTAGAAAGGGACGCGTCCCCTCTTGATGTCGCGGATAAGCTGCCCGGCGTGGAAACGTGTGTCCCGTTCCCCGACGATAACGGAGGGATTGACAATCATGGCGTGGAGTCCGCTCCCGACCCCGTCCAGGACCTCGTCTTCCGCAAGTATTTTTGAGAGCTTGTACCCCGCCGCACGTGACCGGTCTGCCGCCAGTGTCTCGTCCGCCGGTTCCCGGGGAGGCGGGGTGCCGATTGTCGTCACCGAGCTCGTATGAACAAGGGCACGAACGCCCGCGCCAAGACAGGCTCTGACGACCGCGCGTGTCCCGAGGACGTTCACGCGAAGTTGTTCCACCCTGGCTTTCCGCGCAAATGTCACAAGCGCTGCAGTGTGAAACACGGCATCGCATCCTTCCATCGCCCTCCGGAGAACCCCGGCGTCACAAATATCACCCGTGTGCACCTCCACGGGGATCCCCTCCAGGCTCCGGGTGTCAGACCCCGGCCGGACGAGTGCCCTCACGCGGAGCCCGCGGTGGTGGAGACGGATGGTGAGCGCGGAGCCGACACACCCCGAGGCCCCGGTGACGAGGGGGGTGTGCACCTAGCTCCCGCGCGAAACCCTTTTCAGGAACGCTATGAGCTTTTCGTTGAAAAAGGCGGGGTTGTCGAAGTTGCTCAAATGGGCGGCACCCGGGACGACATGGAGTTCTGCGCCGGGGATTTTCGCCTGCATGGATTGTGAGGAGGCAGGGGGTGTGACGGTATCCCGCTCTCCGACAAGTATCAGCGTCGGTACGGAAATTTTACCAAGCGAGGCGGTCGTGTCCGTCCGCGCCGCGAGTGCAATGAGTGTTCCCGCAATGCTGAGGGGGGGAGTGCGTGCGATGATCTGCCGAATCGATTCGACGGCGGCGGGGTTGCCCGAAAAGGTCTCTTGAGAAAACATCATCTTGACGTAGTCGGAGGCAAACGCGGTGGAACCGCTTTTCTTTACGCCCCGCGCCGACGCCGCGCGCTTTACGCGTCCCTCATCGGTATCCGCCTCGCTTCTTGTGTCGCACAGAACGGCGCCAGTGAATCGTCCCGGTTCGCGTTCAAGCGCGCGCAGCGTGATATACCCTCCCATCGAGAGACCGACGATCACGCCTTTCGGTATCTTCAGATGATCGAGAAGCGCGAACAGGTCATCGACGTGGGACTCGATCGTATATTGCCCGTCCCCGACGTCGCTCATCCCGTGACCGCGGATGTCGTACGCAACCGCCCGGAAACCTTCCGCTACGACCGCATCAACCTGGCCTTGCCACATCTCGAGGCTGAAGGGGAATCCGTGTACAAATATGACCGGCGATGCCGTGGAATCTCCGGAGAGAAAGTAGTGGAGTGTGAAACCATTGAGAAGTGCGCGCATGGCTCAGGTTGGGAATGTGACGAAATATGCGGCGGCGACTGCGGCGATGGCGGTCTTCGCCAGCCAGCCGAGTATCCTGCCTGCGAGGAACTGCTTTTGTGAATCTTCAACGTACCTACTCGTCAAGAGAGCCGGTATCGAGACCATCAGCCACATCAGGGCCCCGAAAAGATACGCGTCCTGAGGGTTGTGGCCGACAGTGCGGTACACGTACGGAATCAGTGCGCACATTGCGAAGTTAAGGAGAAGGCTGACCACTGTCCTCCCGAACAGACCTAATCCACCGGCGTTCGCCGTGCCGGACCGCTTCCGTTGCCAGTTCTGAATTGCATAGAGAACGTGATCGAAGAGCACGCAGGGAACTGTGGCCGCCGCGGCAGATATAAGGATCTCGTCGGAATCCACGATGCTTTGCTTTTGATTTTCACAGCTACTATATTCAAAAAACGCTAGATTAGCAAGGTATTCTTGTCCTCCCCCTTATCCCGGAGAATTCCAGGATAAGCCCTGACCATAATCGGAGTTGAAGCATGCAATCACTTCTTTCCTACCTTGATTCCAACAAAGATCGCTATATCTCTGAGCTCAAAGGGCTGCTTGCAATTCCCAGCATAAGCACCAATCCCGAGAACAACGAAGACGTCCGGCGATGCGCGAAGTGGATGGCCGATCACATGAAAACAATAGGACTTCAAAACGTAGAGATTTTCCCCACCCCGGGGCATCCGATCGTCTACGGCGACTGGCTCAAGGCGCCCGGGAAACCGACTGTGCTTCTCTACGGCCACTACGATGTGCAGCCCCCCGAGCCCCTCGAACTCTGGACGTCTCCCCCGTTTGAGGCGACGATCAGGGACGGGAACCTCTTCGCACGTGGCGCAGCGGACGATAAGGGACAGGTCCTCATACACCTCAAGAGCATTGAGGCGTATCTCCGCAACGGGGGGGACCTGCCGGTCAACGTGAAACTTCTCATAGAAGGGGAGGAGGAGATCGGGAGTGATAACCTGGAGGCGTTTGTCCGGGACAAGAAAGAGCTCCTGAAATCAGACCTCGTGCTTATCTCCGATTCTTCGATGTTCGCAAAGGGAGTTCCTTCGATCTGCTACGGGCTGCGCGGCCTTGCGTATATGCAGATCGACCTCGTTGGGCCGAACAAGGACCTCCATTCCGGCTCATTTGGAGGGACGGTCCACAATCCGATTCAGGCCCTGTCGGAGATCATAGCACAGCTTCACGACAAGAACGGCAAAGTGACTATTCCGGGGTTCTACGCCGGAGTTCTCCCTCTGACCAGGAAAGAGCGCAATGCATACAAGAAGCTCCCATGGAGCGACAGGAAGTACGCGAAGGATCTGGGGGTGGAGAAACTCTACGGCGAGAAGGGGTTCACGACGCTCGAGCGAGTCTGGGCCAGGCCGACACTCGAGTGCAACGGGATATGGGGAGGCTTTACCGGCGAAGGAGCGAAGACCGTGCTCCCCTCGAAAGCCTCCGCGAAGATATCGATGCGGCTGGTTCCCAATCAGTCCTCCGAGAAGGCCGCGAAACTTTTCGAAAAACAGATACGGAAGCTCGCGCCGAAAAGCGTCAAGGTGACAGTCCGCAACCTCCACGGCGGCGAGCCCGCAATCACCCCGATCAACAGCCCCGGAGTCCAGGCCGCCGTCTCAGCGCTGGAAAAGGGGTTTGGTAAGAAACCTCTTTACCAACGTGAAGGCGGATCAATCCCCATCGTTGTCCAGTTCAAGGAGCTTCTTGGCATCGATACAGTCCTGCTCGGTTTCGGACTTCCGGACGAGAACGCTCATGCGCCGGACGAGTTTATCAACCTCGACAACTTCTTCGGCGGAATACGCACATCTGCGCATTTCTTCAACGAACTCCCCCATTACATGAACGCAAACGTCAAGAAACGCTGACTCCCGCGGATCTGCGCAAATGCTGTAGAATATTGTCCGCTCCTCCCGGGTTTCTCCTCCGCATGCGCGTCTGCGCGTTGAATCTCACCGCCGCAAATTGTATATTTAAGACCAATTCGTTTTTGCTGGCGTAGCTCAGTTGGTTAGAGCACCAGATTGTGGATCTGGGGGTCACTGGTTCGAATCCAGTCGCCAGTACCATTCGATTGCTTTTCCAGCCTCAGCTCTCGATTCTCAATCTTCAATCTTCAATTAGAATTAGCTCTGAGCCGGGCTTCTCTTCTACCAATATACCCCGCATGCCATCCGACGCAATCCACCAGTTGACATTGGTTGAGCCGGGTGTTAAATTTTTGGCGTAAACACGCTCATGGCCTCGTCAGCCATCGAGCCGCCGCTCTGGACCCTCGGAATTCTCATGTTACGGAGCCCACCCCGACGACCCTCTTTGGCTGACAATCCTTACGCACACACTGACCGTTCTTTGAATCTCCCTCTTGACTCGATGTAGGGTTCGCCGAAGGGTCAGTGCGCTCCCGAGTGTTTCTACATCCTACCCCACGACCTACCGAGTCGTACTTCAAGTTCGTAATCTCCTGCAGCGTTTTGCGTTGAAGGGAGGACAGAATGAGACCCCAATCCATCTGTGTCGCACTCGCCATCGTACTGGTTTGTCCCTTTGCGTTGGCACAATGGGTGCAAACAAACAGGCTTAACGACCGGCAGGTTCTACAATATCCCTTGATGGGTATGAATGTCTTCCAAGAGACACCTCGCGAATTCTTGGGACTCCCCGTCCAGCATCGAATGCAGGCCGATTTTATACATCGCGTTGGTTCTCTTCGAGCGGAGCTTATGCAGTTGCCATTTCCCGATGAAAGGTCTATCCCGAGCGGTATTCAATCACAAATCTATGTCATCGACACCGCAATTGTTCGTAGTACTGAAGACACCACGAGGCATCTGTATTCTTTCAA
>Ga0182011_10000081_pt1 | contig 73226 bp, 59 predicted proteins | sample 711E1DmetaG_FD_120481 | JGI IMG/M metagenome (GOLD analysis project Ga0182011, IMG submission 120481) | Permafrost microbial communities from Stordalen Mire, Sweden - 711E1D metaG | ecosystem: Environmental > Terrestrial > Soil > Wetlands > Permafrost | place: Sweden: Stordalen | collected...
AATATCAGATGGAACCTCAATTTTTGGTCCTACATCGTGTTTTTCAGACGGACGCTCTCAAATCACTGCGGATGGAAATACCTGGTCGGATTTGTGGAGCGGCGATGATCTTTCATTCTATTTCTCTGTGACTTCTAGTAGAAAGCTCAAGGGATCCGTTCCGTAAAAGAAACACTACGAACCGTATAACTCAATAACAATTATTTGTTATTCCGTGTTAGTATGAATCGACTTACTGTATAAAAGCAACATCAAGTACGGCCAGTATGGGCACGCGATAACAGGCTATCGCATCGTAATTATTAATTTATTTCATCTCGCATGGCACTAACATACATATCCAACAAATTTAGGGGGTACCGGATCTCTCATATTATCGCTCCTTTTTAGCAGGTCTGGTCACTATTTGAACCAGGTCTCTCAGTCTCTTAAGCGGTGGCACCAGTTCTTCGCCGTATACTGCATCTACCAACAACCCCTTGGGGCTAAGAGTTGGATGAACGACAACTTCCACATCAGCATCTTTCATATTCGAAAATGCATTGAGTTTGAGGAATTCACGGTAGCTGCCGCAGAACTTTTCACAATTCCATCCTCGTCTTTTCAAATAATAATTGAAAATTGTTTTATATATTTTATTTTTGAATGAAAACTCTCCGATGTTTTGTGATACGCGTGCAGATGAGAATCCACTGAGTCGAATCACCGGTTCTATTGCTCGGAATATAAACCATTCGGTATGTACATGTTCATGCGAATCAAAATGAATGAGATTAAGTCCTTGACTGTGGTATAAACGAATTTGATGTTCACATTCAGCAGCAACGGCATTCATTTCATCCTTTGATAAGAATTGTTTCGTATTACGTTGATACGAAAGGATGTTGTCCTTGGCGCAAAAGGTACGGATTTGGGAAATCTCAGAACTGACAGCTTTGCATTCCGAAATATTGAAGTGAAATCCAACGCGGTCCTTGAATCCTTTCTCTTGGGCCAATTGACATGCTCCCGCAAACATTGGACCGTTAACAATTGCCGACGTACGATCGATGATTCCTAATTCAAATGATCGTGTGATTCCTTCGTTCACAGCAGAAGAAAGACCAAAATCATCTGCATGAATTATCAGTTTCATATAAACTCAAGTTTAATAATTTTTAAATGATACAATATTCATGTATTCTGTAACAATGAAATAATCTCTGTTTGTAATCCAGAAACTATCTGATTCCATTATGATATTTTCTTAACCCGAACACAATTTTATAAGCTTTACAATCTTCCACAAGGTTGTCTGAATCGACACTCATTGAACACCATCTCCAATAAGATTATTTAAATCTTTTGCTTCCCTTCTGCAATCAATATGCCGTAAGCATGGAGTACTTCTCCAATTTCCAATTTATGAATATCGTAGAATCGTAGAGCCCGTAAAATTCTCCAAATTGCCCTCAACACAAAGCTGCCTGTCATTGTTTTTAATTTGTATCTGGCAACTAATTCCATATAACGCAGTCTGTCGCCGCGCGCGTATGATTTCTCTAATTTACCAGAACGCAAAATCCAATTTGCATCTGATACGAGAGGACTACTATGTGTCGATCTCAACCGATGTGCATTGAATTCTACATCCGATCCGAAATTATATTCTTTTACACCCCCAGGCAAATGGTTATAGCCGTGGAACTGGTGAATTGAAATAATATCATAGGTAGCGTCTATTATCGGGATGCTACGCTCAAAACAAAACGCAAGTAATCCATCGTCGTACCAAAGCCTTCCGACTATAAGAGGAGAAATCCCATCCCAAAGTCCACGAGGAAAAACGAAATAATCTTTCCCGGATGGCGGATGAAGCGATATCTTTTTATTCTTCTCGAGTTGATTCAATTGATCTATCCAATCTGTTCTCTCGGGTGCAAACTCTGCATCTTCATGGAGATCTATCCTTTGACCGATCATAAGGTATTTCTTAAATGTCATTCTTTTGACCGCTTGAAGAAGAGAGTCCGACATCAAGATATCGCAATTCAGGTATATCTGAGTGTCGTGACGAGCATATTGTTTTGCATGATCCGCGATTGCATTGAAATATGGAACGCCTGATGGTGTTGAATTGATATTTGGTACATGTTTGATGCCTAGTTTGTAACAGACTTCATCTGTCCCTTGGGCATCTCCATACAGAATTACCTCTACCTCTGGAGATAGAGCAAGCCAGCTCTTTAAGGCATTGCGCTGATTGTCTCCATTTCTATGAATAAAAGGTTTTGCACTTGAGAGAAAGCTAATCATACATTAACTTATTATTTTACAATTAACGGATTTACTCTACTCGAGAGCTTAATACCAAGTATCTTACAGGCAGAATAAACCCAAGATTGATTTTGGGAGCGTACTGTTGAGTGTATATTGTAATAAAGAGGAATAATAAAACTTTCCAGATCCATTTTAACCGTGCAATACTCTCAATTGATTTTCCGGATTGAAACAGCGGGATTGCCTGCAACAATCGTCTTGGGTGGAACATCCTTGGTAACGACGCTTCCTGCACCAATCACCGCCTCGTTGCCAATATGCACACCCTTTAAAATTACACTTCCACCTCCAATAAATATATCGTTTCCTATGAGAACGGGCCTTCTGATGGCATTTCGCGCATCATCCGGTGAACTACGCAAAAGAGGATCTAAAGAATGAAAATCTGTATCGGTAATAATCACATTTGAGCCGATCACACATCTATCACCAATAATAACACTCTCTGCTGCGCAAATCGTCGTGCCGCTCATTCTTACGTTCGAACCAATTCTTATTTTGGCACCCTTGAAAAGCGTGCGTATAATTACTTGATGACTTACACCCAACGCGGTTTGTTTTGACTGAGAACATATTGTACAATGATCCCCAATGGAGATTGACGAGTCGATTTCCATTGAAATAATTGGCAATCCATGCCATGAAATTCCATGTCCAATAGCAATTCCTCGCGAACGCCATACCGATGCTACAATCACTTGAATAAAGGCTTTTACAATATATCTTGGATATTCATGAACAGATACGAGTCGCCTAAAAAACCTGACAATAATCGACATATGCATGCTACCTTTCATACATCTCTTTATGTATCGGGTTGATGCAATAATTCATTGGTACAGAACTAATTTGTTGATCATTCAGCTCAAGTGTGTTTCGTTTCATAGCGATTTTCCATGATTCATACGACAGGAGTACCACCATTTCAGAATCAGTAAACAATTATTCATTTGATGCGCCTATATCGCTTTACTCCCGGAAGGAACAAGAGCGCTGATTGATCGCAACGATCATGCAGGGACAATCCTTCGGTTAAACCGCCTCGTTTTGTGCGGCTCCGCCGACTTCGACCGTCAGGAGATACTACTTTCCGGAGCTTTATATTGAACGAGTCTGATTGGGAATAAGTTTATTTTTAATTGTTCTCTCTTGATAATACAACATATTACTTTCCACATTGCCTTTAACTACAGAACCAGCCGCAATAACGCAATTATCGCCGATCACAGTACCTCTCAAAATTACACAATTGGCTCCGACCCAAACATTGTCGCCTATTATGACAGGTGAGGATAAAAAATGTTCTTTTGTCATTTTCCTGTAATTATGATCATGATCAACAATGACAACATTATTGGCAAAACTACAATTGCTGCCGATTTCGATTCTTTCCAAACAAGTAATACTGCAATTAATATTAAAAAAACAATTCGAACCTATAATCAACTTGCCGCTCTCCACGATGATAGATAAACAATCTCGACTACTGATTCCTTTTTTCAGTACAGCGGCACTTTTTTGAGAAACCTTCAGGAGTATTTTCCCTTCAAATTGCTGAAGAAGGTGAACGCTCAATTCTTTTCGATATTTTAATTTCCAAAATAGAATTCTTATAATATTCATTAAGTATAGACAATATCTTTCCATGGTATCTTTTACCCTACAATGTTATAGATATCCTCTATAACTTCTTTATTTGAGTAATCACGATTGTATGCCTTCTGCTTCATGACATTTATTTTATTCTTTCCATCAATTATTTTTTTTAATCCAGCATAGACCGCATCGTCTGTATTTTCTAGAATAATACCATCTATACCGTTCTCTATCTGTTCTTCTGCTGATGCATATGCCGTAACTAAGGCTGGCACTCCAAGCATCTGTGCTTCAGTTACTGCCATAGGCTTCCCTTCGTAGCGTGAAGGCAAGAAAAACATATCCATTAAGGCGACATATGGCAACGGATTGTTCCTTGGCCCTAACACAGTTATAAATTTATCTAAAATATTCTCAGTTATCATTTTTTTGAGTTTATCAAGGTCTGATCCATCGCCAATGATGTACCAACGAAAATTTTCTATAAGGTTTTCCTCTTTAAGTTTAGCAAAGGCTTTAATACCTCTGTCCAAACCCTTATGATGGAATTCAATTCGACATACCGAAACAAGGTTTATTTTTGTTTTATCAATTGCCAAATCAGCATTAAAATCATGTGCCATGGTTCGTATTGTTCTTTGTAAAAGAATATTCTCTATGCAAACAGCCTTACTTTTAAACTTTGGAAACATATCTATATAATTATTCATACATTTCTGCGACACCAAGACAATGGTGTCTAACTTAGCATATGCTCTATCAAATATTTTGGACTTTAAATAACTGTTCTTCCAATCAACATGCACCCAACCGATTTTATTTTTTGCTTTTGCCTTTAGTCCCACATAAACATTTGACCAACCTTCAAGGAATCCTATGGCTGTATCATAATCAACATCAAGCCTCCTTGAATTCGTAATACGTGCATAAACCATAGCCTGCATATTTATTTTTATTTTTTTATCAATGAGTATGCCAAAGTACAATGCGCGCAGAATATCACCCGCCAAAATAGATCTTAAAATTTTAATGCCTTTTGCTGATGGTGGAAAGATACTTGCTTGCGGCAAAATATTGATTTGCTTTGGTATTTTGTCAAACAGTGCACCTTCATTATAGTATAAGAGCAAGTCAACTTCATACCTGTTGTAATCTATTGAGTTTAATATCGATAGTAAGCTCGTTGTACTTCCACCAATAGTCATATCATCATACACGAACAATAACCTCTTTTTCATTATGATCTACTTTCGTTCTAATTGCTCATGTGAATGACGGTCCGTTCCCTCTCGAGATATCATTGTTTGATCCTGCCAATAGATTAGAACATTTCATTGCTCTCTTACGGTCAGAGGCATTTGTCTGTAAACTTAATCAGCTCATTCTCCACCGAGTCCTGTTTGGAATACTTCGAAGGCTCCGCTGCATCGCACGAGATTCCGGATTTAATCCATAACTTTCGAAAAGTATAAGCAAGAAACAAAAAGGATAATCTATTGTAGGCACAAGCGTCATACAAACAATAGCAAACGACATAATCAATGAAACTACCAGCACATTATGGGAATTCTTTTTAAACCACGAATAGAAAATGGAAAGAAATGCTATCAGCCCGAGAATACCATAATCATAAAGTATGCCCAAAAAGTTATTATGTGGGGAATAAATTGGCATTCCAAGAGATTTACCTACAATTACATAACTATAATTTGTTCCTCCCCCTATGAGCAATGTAGGCATATCTGACCGAAGGAATGTGTTTATAGATGTCTCCCATATTACTGTTCTTGATGAACCCGTTCTGTCATCCTGACCTATCCTTGCACTTAAACTATCGAAATAATTTGTACTCGAAATAGCTATTACTGCAATACTAATAAGGATTATAACAAAAACGACATTCTTTATAGAATTTGTTTTCTTATACAATATGAACAACACAGGCACAAATACGGCCACGAATGCGCCCCGAGAAGCAAGCATTCCAAGAGTTATACATCCTGTAATGAAAACCGCCAGATACAGAATCCTAAAGGCCACTTGATCTTTCACTTTATTCATGAAGTAATAGAAAGAGATTACAATGCCCATAGCCAACATACTTCCCAAGTAATTCGGGTCAGTCCAAAACGATCTTTCAATGACCATTTTCCGGACATTTTCCTTTATTATAAAATCGTTATAGAAAATAAATGAGTAGATCGACAAAACAAACGTGATGATCATGAACGCTAATTCTATCAACTGAACATCCTCACGCGATCCGACCAATTTTCTCAGCATCATGGCAGTGAGTAAAAATATTATGAAATCAATTTGACAAACCATATTTGCAATATTGGATGATATGACAATTACAAGAAGCGCTATTAATCCGATGCTTGTTTTGCTAAAAGAGAAAACCCTGCGAGTCGCATATTTCTTATAACCGATATCAGAGAATAAGATGAGTAGGACTATGATCCCATAGAACAGCGGTGTACTCGGCAAATATCCAGCCGGTGATACGGAAAACCATCGGATAGTCGCAAAGGTTGTTATAACCGCCGGTGCTATATATCTATATTTTAACAAAGGTAATGCAAAGAAAGCGGTGAAAAGAATTCTTTGCGGCATTGGCGGCAGTAACGTTGACTTCTCTGTCCAGGACAATGCGATAAGCAATAGCACAAGATAATATGCTGCAATGGGCAGCAGCATTCTTTTGCCGCTTTCGATATCTTTTGTGAATCTATTCATGTAGTTGATATCAAATTGTGAAAATGTTTTGCTTGTTTGAGAGTTGATCTCGTTGGTTCATTATATTATGGATTTGAAGACTTGCTGAACTTTGCTGGAACCGCACTTTGTTCAGTTTCCATTGGTAATTCCATTTACAACCGGGGCGAAGCAATGACAAAGACCGGGGAGTATATAACAATCCCCGTTGCTGCTAACAAGTGTGAATATTTCACCAATCGCTATTCCGTAAGTTAGTTGTCGATACGTCAGATATCATTTATACCAAGACAGTTTGTACCGGTTCATGAAATGATTTAGCACTCTGTGTGCGAAACGATTGTTCCTAAAGATCTTGAATAATGTGAGAAAACTACGAAAGACATTAAGTTTGTTAACTTCAAAAAACAACTTTGCTTGATTAATCAACTCTGTCCGATTGACTAAGAATGCCAAAGACAGTACATCACAGAAATAATCTAGTGAATATTGTTTTCTAATCGTGTCAGACACATGGAACTTGTCGGCAAAGAAATTTCTGATTTCAAATGCACTATTAGCAAAATCTAGGTTGTGGTCAAAACTTTTGCTTCGGGAAGCACTCTCTTCAAGCATTCTATACGTGGCTGTAATATCTTCCATAAATTTCATTTTGCTCTTGGTCGCTATATAGAGCCACAATGGATAGTCTCCCATTTTCCAATTAGTTGAATATGGGAGCACTTCGGAAGAATATCCTTCACAATAGGCTCTTCTAAAGACAGTCGTCAAAGTTACAATACCCGGTTTTAGCAACAATTCCTCAAAGGACTCAACTGGAGATCCTATAACGGTTTTGGAGAAAGTGCTCGTTTTTTGAACAAATACCTTTGCACTTGTATAGCACAATCCGTACTCCGGATTCGTCTCCAAAAAATCTACCTGCTTTTGCAGTTTGTAGGGATCGGTCCAGTAATCGTCGCCTTCGCAAAGCGCGATGTATTTACCACGAGCTCTGGTCACATTGAACCTAAGCGTAAGTCGTCTGCCCTTCGAGTACTGATTCTCCTTTTGGTATATCGGAAATATCAAATGGGGATACTGTAATTCATACTCTCTGATTATTTGGGCAGTATTATCAATAGAAGCATCATCATGAATAAGTATTTCAAATGGGAATGTCGTTTTCTGTATCAGGAAGCCTTCGATGGCATCACGAATATATACTCCATGGTTGTATGTCAAACAACATATCGAAACCAGTGGTGTCAAAATATATCCTACATACATTCCGTTATTTGTTCAAACAATTTTGTTAATTATAAAAATATTATTATTCCTAACGTCAGATAAAGTGATTAATATTTCACTGGAGCATAAAATATCTGGAGTTACTTAACAAAATGGAGGGACATGAGAGACAGACGCTAAATTAATTAAAGACGGCAATTCTTTATAATTTATTTGTTCTATTTCCTTCGCAATTATCTCTTGACTGTTTATAAACAAGTAAATAGCAATCAATTATTTTTCCCAGAATTTTCTGTCCTTTAAATTTTGAATATTCTCCGGATTCATTGAATAACTCGTTAGGGTTTTACCAATAATAATATTTTGAGTATATAACGGTGCTTTATAAACAGGGAAATTTATTTCCGGTAAAACGCCTTGAAATATTAATCCAATATCATCCTGCCCCATTACAAACCTCGGGAACGTATTACCATTTGTTCTCATATTAATTTCTTGGACTTTCCAATTGCCATTTTTATCTTCTCTAAACTGCACTGTTAAAGGACCATACCCACCCTCTTTATAAATAGCACGCACAAATTTTTCAGTAAGTTCTTCCAACAGCTGATTTTTTACTTTTTTCAGACCTACTGTTACGCCAGAATCATGTTCATTTCTTGAAATAAATACAGGATCAAACGAACCATCAGGCGCAATGACTGTATGACAAGAATGATGATATATATTTGGAGCATGAGCAAATAAGGGAGTTAAATCATCCGTTTGGTTAAAATATTTTTCTAAGGAAGAAGCATTACCAAGATACTCCTGGACTATATACTCCTTGTATTTAGAAATTATCTGCACATCATGCCAATCTCTTATAAAAAAAACCCCTTTTGATGCGCATCCCTGAACTGGTTTGGCTATTAATGGATAACCATATCTTCCAATAAATTCTTTAAGTTCATTTAAACAACCCGAGCTTCCTATGTAAAGTGTTTCAGCAAAAGGAAGATTATAGCGATTACAAAACAACCATGTTTCCCATTTATTTAATGCAAACTTCAGTGTAATTGCATTTCCATAGGGTAGTTTTCCCGGCAATTCTATATTGTTTTCGAGAAGAAGTGCAACTGTTTCTGTATCTTCATCCCTACCACTTAAAATTAAATCAGGTTTTTCTTTTAACAAAATATCTTTTAATTGCATTTTGAAATCAGGAGAACACGTATTTGATACTAAATAGCATCTGTCACATCGAAAATTATTTGTACAAGATGCTATGCTATTGGTGCCAATAAGCTCAACCATTTCTCTTCTTCTGAAGTCTGTAAATTCTAATACATCGTGAATATTCTGTCCGACAAGGCTGCCAATACTTGTTACTAATATTTTTATTTTATTTGCCATGATCTGCTCACGAATGACGTACAAATAATAAGTTATTTAATTTTCGAATATCAAGCATAGGCTATCTGATAAGGAAAATTAGCCTCTGGTTCTCGTAGATGATATCTTTAATCAGTATGTAATCTGATTCTGTTGTAATGATTTCTCCATTGTTCTATTAATAATACTCCTGCTTCAATAACTATATCAAAGAACTCTCAACCAAGAAATTCATCGCTGAACTTTCCATTAAATGATGCAGTGTTTCCATTCTCCCAAGGAATGCGGGGGTTGATGAAAGCGATGGAAACCTAAGTCTTTAAGTTATTGTTGTATGATCTCTGCAACAAACTCGAGTTCATTGTCAGGTTAAATGAGTTGTGGTGTTCCATGACTCATGAATACATCAGCTAAGATATTAATAACATTATTTGGCTGTGATCTTTCTCTCGATATGATTAGACAATTATTCTCCGATGTATTCATCAATGATGTAGGTAAAGAATAATGTTTTTTTGTTGTTTCTTGCCAGTGTGAATAAATCACCAATCGTTACTTCATAACGATTTTTATCAAGAAGTCAAATATCATTTATACCGATACAATCTGTACCGGTTCATGAAATGGTTTAGCATTCTTAGCGCAAAATGGTTCTTTTTAAAGAAATCAAATAATGTGAGGAATCTACGAAAGACTATCAGTCTATTGGCTTCAAAAAACAACTTTGCTTGATTAATCAGCTCTGTCCTTTTGACTACGAATGCCAAATAAAGTGTATCACAAAAATACTCTAATGAATAATGTTTTCTAATTGCGTCAGACACGTGGAACTTGTCGGCAAAGAAATTTCTGATTTCAAATGCACTATTAGCAAAATCTAAGTTATGGTCCAAGCTTTTGCTTCGAGAAGCACTCTCTTCAAGCATTCTATACGTGGCTGTAATATCTTCCATAAATTTCATTTTGCTCTTGGTCGCTATATAGAGCCACAATGGATAGTCTCCCATTTTCCACCTAGTTGAATATGGGAGCACTTCGGAAGAATATCCATCACGTAAGGATTTTCTAAAAACAGTCGTCAAAGTTACAATACCCGGGTTTAGCAATAATTCCTCAAAGGACTCAACTGGATATCCTATGACGGTATTGGAGAAAGTGCTCGTTTTTTGAAAAAATACCTTTGCACTTGTATAGCACAATCCGTACTCCGGATTCGTCTCCAAAAAATCTACCTGCTTTTGCAGCTTGTAGGGATCGGTCCAGTAATCGTCGCCTTCGCAAAGCGCGATGTATTTGCCAGTGCATGATTCGAGTGTTCTGATGAAGTTTGGTATCATGCCCAAGTTTCTATCTTGGGCGGGTAACAATCGAATTAGATTTGGGTATTTTTCTGAATAGTCCTTACAGAAGGTTCTCGTGTTATCCGTTGAATAATCTTCTCCGATAATTAGTTCTATCTCGAAATCCGTTTTTTGCAGTATGACACCATCGATTGCATCACAAATATGATCCTCGTGATTATAGGTAATCATGCAAACGCTTACGCGTAAATTATCTTGCATTCTCAATTTTCTCAAATAAATTCAACAGACCTTTGTCCCTTTGTTTAATGAATCGCAATGGGTTACCAGCGTAAATACTCCAACCATCCAAATCCTTTTTCACGAGGCTCATCGCGCCTACCGCTACTCCTTCATGTAGCGTCACCGCGGGCAGTATAACTGTTCCTGCTCCTATTTGACAAAAACGTTTGAGGGTTACTTTTCCCCCTATCACATTTGTATAATGTTCCGGTACCATAGGACTTATGAGGTAATTTCCGCCGAAATCATCACTGGCACTAAACAAGGAGCAGCGAGGCGAAAGACCTGTGAAATCTTCCAGCTCTATTCCACACTTGCCATACATAGCAGTGTAGGCTGAAATGTGAACGTAAGATCCAATTTTTATTTCACCAGAAAGAATACAAAAATCATCAATCCGCACATGGCTTCCTAAAGAAATCTTTTCCGGGCTATAGATGCTTGATTTCCGGCTAATCAAAATATGTTTACCATATCCTTTGAGCCCAAGGTGTGCTAATTCCTCTTCAGAGTAAAGTGATGTCATCATAGCGTTTATTTGAGGTTAGTTATAACTTCGATAATATGACAAAACATATCATTTGAAATCTCCGGATAAATAGGAAGGCATATCACTTCTTCCGCCGTTTTTTCGGCTACCGGCATTTTTCCGGGTTGAGCAGTTTCCAAACCTCGGTAAGTTGGAAATTGACTGATGAGTGGATAGAAATATCGACGCCCAAACACATTTTGCTTTTTCAGTTCTTCATATACTTCATCACGAGTTCTGCCAAATTTTCCCTTGTCAATTAAAATGGGGAAATAGGAGTAGCAATATTTCGTCCCCCGTAAGTCTTTGGAATAGGATATCCCCGGTATTTCTTTCAACTTCTCTCTATAGGATTCTGCAATGAGCTTCCGTTTCTCAATCGCGCCATCAATGTATTTCAACTGCAACAAACCCATTGCTGCTTGTACCTCATTCATTTTTGCGTTAATTCCGGGGGCAACAACAGTAGTCTCATTTGCAAAACCAAAGTTCTTAAGAAAATCAATCCTTTTCTTTGTAGCTTCGTCATGGCAGACAATAGCGCCGCCTTCAAAAGTATGATACACTTTGGTAGCATGAAAACTCATTACCGAAAGATCGCCAAAGGTCAGAACAGGGATTTTGTTAATTGTAACTCCGAATGTGTGGCAGGCATCGTAAATTACCTTTAAGCCGTAAGTATCTGCTATATCCTTAATTCGTAGCACATCACATGGATTACCATATACATGCACAGGAAGAAGAGCAGTAGTTCTTGGCGTTATAGCTGCTTCAATTTTCGCCGGATCGATGTTGAATGTAATCGGTTCTATATCAACGAAGACCGGTTTGATATTATTCCACCAAAGGGCATGTGTCGTCGCTACAAAACTGAACGGAGTTGTGATGACTTCACCGGTAATCCGAAGCGTCTGCAATGCTGTGACCAATGCCAGGGTGCCATTTGAGAATAAAGATATGTATTTCACTCCCAAGTACTCACATAATGCTTTTTCCAATGCCTGGTGATACTTGCCATTGTTGGTAAGCTGTTTGCTATCCCAGATATCTTCCAAGTAAGGAATAAACTCCTCCAGAGGCGGCAGAAAGGGCGAGGTAACAGTGATAGGTTTCTTTTCCATAAATAATTTAGACCTTATGAAGATTATGAGATTAATTCAGGGGACACTCTATTAAAAGGTTTTAATAGAATTGACACGACTTCTTTTAATTCTTCAAACTTAAAAAGTTTTGAAATTGCTAAATAGGTTCCTGTGTAGAGTAGAGTTCCGACGATCAATTGTATCCAGTTTGAATAAAATGATTGGACAGCAAAGAGCGTAATTCCACATAGAGAAATTGCCACAAATAAAAAGATAAAAATATCCTTTAGTTGTTTTATGATGCCGTAATTGAAGTACTTACCGGTATAGTAGGTATTGAGAAATAAGCAAGCAAAAGAACTGAATGCTTGACCTACCACCATTATCTTCAGACCTAGAGGGATCGTAATAATAAGAACACTTATGCCCAAAGCTTTTTTCCACACTTCTAAACGAAGAAAAAGATCTGATCGTCCCTTTGCTTGTAGGATATTAAGGTTGATGGCGTGAATTGGGAACCACATGCCGGCAAAACAGAGGATTTGAAAAAGATCTACTGATGGCAACCATTTTTCTGTAACTAAGAGTATAACTAAGGGTTTAGCAATAGAAACCAAAAGAAACATGAGCGGAAACATAATAAATGAAGCTAAACGGATTAATTTTCTATATGCAGTAATTAATCGTGCATCGTCATCTTGAATGCTGCAAAAAATAGGAAATGTAACCCGCTGCAGCATTGCTGTAATGTTCTGGGCTGGAAGGCTCTCCAATTGCTGTGCGCGGCTGTAATACCCCAAGTCTGAAGCAGAAAATATTTTTCCAATTACCATCGTATAGACGTTATTGTAAATTGTGTTGAGCAAACCTGAAGCCATTATTTTGGAACCATACCCAAATAAACTATGAAAAGAATCTTTTGAAAATACAAACGAGGGTTTCCATTTTGTAAAAAACCAAAACAACGCAACTTGACCTGCGGCTCCTACAAGGCTCTGGATCACCAATGCCCAAACCCCAAATCCTTTGTAGGCTAATATAATACCCATGCTTCCGGAAATAATGATCGAAATAATTGATATTTTCGATTGCGTTTTAAAGTCAACCTTAATCAGTAACTTGGTTCGATGTACTAGACTGAGGGCACTGATGACAAAATTGAGTGCAAATACTTTGGTAATGGGTTCGAGGAGTGGGACGCTGTAGAAATCAGCTATCCAGGGAGATGCAATGAATAGCAGGATGTAGAAAAAAAAACCAACTCCCAAATTAAAATAGAACACCGTTGAAAAATCAGTCTCTGTTCTGTCTGCTTTTTGCACTAAGGCTGAGCTGAATCCACTGTCAATAAATGATTGCGCTATTGCCATGAAAATAGCCAGCATTCCTATCAATCCATAGTCGGAAGGAGTCAGAATTCGCGCAAGTATGATCCCAATGACAAACCCTATACCTTGTGTTGCAAACTGTTCAATGGAACTCCAAAAAATTCCATGCACCGCTATTTGTTTTAACGATTTATCTTCCATTTTTCTCGCAACACTACTGAAGGGCTGACATTTCATGAATTGGTAAGTCGAGTCACCTTTGTAAGAACTTTCATTGCTTATCCTATCCTGAAAGTGTCGTATGGCTTCATCCCTTGGCGAAGTCCTTCAGGAAGAAGAGAGTCTTCATTCAAATCAATGCAGCTTACTTGTTCGTTCTTCTTCCTGTAATTGAGACCGCTTTCAGGACACGTTGCAACTCCGGATTTGTCGAATAATAAACGATGGCCGTGCCTGCTCATCCACCCCGCCTGACGACCAGGAACACCCACGATCAATGCATAATCCGGTACATTCTTGGCAACGACAGCTCCTGCCGCAATAAAGGCATACTTTCCGATGGTAACGCCGCAAACAATGGTTGCATTTGCACCAATGGTACATCCGCGCATTAATATTGTTTGTTCATAGAGGTTATGCCGGTTCACTTGAGAGCGAGGGTTGGTTACATTTGTCAAAACGCATGATGGTCCAAGAAATACGTCATCTTCGATTGTTGTCCCCGTATAAATCGAAACATTGTTTTGCACCTTCACATTTGAACCGATGACAACGCTATTTGCGACATTACAGTTTTGTCCGAAAATACAATTGGCACCAATCACAGCCCCTTTTTGGATGTGCGAAAAATGCCAGATCTTTGTGCCATCACCTATTGTACAAGGTTCATCCACAAAAGCTGATTCATGTTTGAAATACGCCATAAGAGTTACCTTATTTGTGACTCATGTCATCGAGAAATTTTTTATTCGCAAGCAAGAAGGGGTGCGCCGTACCATTCCCGTACACAAGAGGAGAAGTCCTGATTGTGTGAACTAGTTCGATCGATGGCCGTGCGTCTTCGATTCCAAATCCATCGCCTTTAATGGTTTTTTCATAGACACGTGTGTGCAAGTCCGTGAATCCCTCTGTGAATTCCAATTCCTGCCCATCCACGGTGATTGATCGGAAGGTCGACTTTTTTCCTGGTTCTGCAGGAAAAGGTAAATCTTCTGAATTTGCAGAAAGAAACCATCGTACATTGGCATGTTTCAATTCCATGAATCCAGCCATGCGCTTCGGCTGCCGCAAGTGTAATTCGCTGTTTTGTACTCCTCCAAAGAGCCACATTAATAAGTCAAAAAAATGAATCCCGATGTTTGTGGCTAAGCCGCCTGATCGCTCCTCTGATCCTTTCCATGACATGAGATACCAGGATCCACGGCTCGTGGCATATGTAACGACAACATCACGTTTCGAATGAGGCGGCCCTTCTTGATCGAGTTTTGCTTTTAACGCGACGAGTGCCGGATGAACCCGTAGCTGGAGCACTGTATTGATTTTTTTCCCGGTTTCATTTTCTAACAGGTGGAGTGTATCAAGATTCCAAGGATTAATAACAAGCGGCTTTTCACAAATTACGTCTGCTCCCGCTCGTAACGCAAGACGCATATGAGCATCATGCAGATAGTTCGGAGAACATATACTCACATAGTGCACTCTCTCTTGATCTGAACCCCTCCGAAGTTTGTCAAGATGGCGATCGAATCGTTCAATCTCGGGAAAGTAGCGAACATCAAATGAGTATTGATCGAGAATTCCCACCGAATCATGGGGATCCGTGGCGGCAACAAGACGATTCCCTGTATCACGGATAGCTTTAAGATGCCGCGGTGCAATATAGCCGGAGACTCCTGTAATTGCAAAATTCATGAATACCTTTCTTTCGACATGATTTAATGAAAATGTATTTCTCTGTACTATTCAACGAAACTCAATTCATACTCTATCCAAGCTTCTTCTTCTGAAATTCATTCCATCGGAGAAATTCACCTGTCCTACGCGCACCAGATGAATTCAACTCCACCCGTCATAAGAATGAAAGATATTGACTTACCTATGCTATAAATGTATTCGATGATTTTTTTTCAACGATATTCCGCGTATCAACGATTGGTATATTGAGCGAAGAAAAATCAATTTGCTTATATTCACTATGGGCGGTTGCTATAAGTACAAGATCGTATTTGTTGGTAATCTCCACGGATTTTCTCCCCGCATAGCGAGACCACTCTCTTGTGGAGCGGATTACCGGAACATACGGATCATTATAACTTACAAGCGCACCATGCTTTTCCAGCATATCCATCAAATGGTACGACGGTGATTCACGATCATCATCGACATTAGCTTTATAAGCTAAACCAAGAATCAAGACCTTCGAGCCTTTGAGAGGTTTTCCATACGTGTTCAGTACGTCCATCGCACGCTGCACAACAAATTCCGGCATCGCAGAATTAATCTCTCCTGCGAGCTCGATGAACCGCGTTGATACTCCATATTCACGAGCTTTCCACGTGAGATAAAACGGATCGATCGGTATGCAATGTCCACCCAGTCCGGGACCAGGATAGAACGGCATAAATCCGAAGGGTTTTGTTTTTGCTGCTTCAATGACCTCCCAGATATCGATTCCCATTTTCATAAACGTCATTTTTAATTCATTCACTAATGCAATATTAACCGCACGAAATGTGTTTTCCAAAAGTTTTGTCGCTTCTGCTGCTCTTGTTGTTGATACAGGAACGGTCCGAACAACAATTTGTTGATAGAGTTTTTCTGCAACAGATAGTCCCTCCGGTGACGTTGCACCAACAACCTTCGGAATTGTTTCGGTACGATAATCTTTATTCGCGGGATCTTCACGCTCCGGCGAAAATGCCGCAAAGAAATCTTTGTCCAGTTTCAATCCCCCCTGTTCCAAAATGGGGACCATGACTTCGTCTGTCGTACCGGGATAGGTTGAGGATTCCAGAACAATCAACTGCCCTTTTCGTACATATGGAGCAATTGCTTCACATGATGAAACGATAAACTGGACATCCGGCTCACGATTCTTGTTCAGAGGAGTCGGCACAGCTATGAGAATGGCATCACATTCGCGGGCACGACTGAAATCGGCTGTGGCTGAAAATAATGTGCTCTGTACCGCTTTTTCGATACGTCCGGGTGGAATATGCTTGATGTATGATTCGCCGCGCATCAATGCTTCGATTTTTTTCGTATCAATGTCGAATCCGATGGAAGTAAAACCTTTTTCCGAAAAACAGAGTATCAACGGAAGGCCTACATAGCCGAGTCCGATAACACCGACGATCGCTTTTTTTTGTTCGATTTTCCGAATGAGATCTTCATGGAATGTCATAATAAGTTTTCATCCTTTATGAGCTAATGATAGTTTGGTAAAACCAGTGAATTCAAATATCAGGAAAAATGTAAAGTAATGGCGATGATGTAGATGGAATTCTTTACAGGTTTATTGAAAGGCAAACAATACAGTTTCGCTTCTGTATGAACACAAAAATTTTATTTTCATATTAATGGATAATGGAAGAATAACGATAGAGATTTACCTTGTACTAACCGGAATAAATGTAGTGAACCATAGGTGAGATAGTTATAATATTACATCTTTATCGAATTAAAACCAATTTTTTCGTCGCTGTGAATGCTCCTGTTTGCAAACGACAAAAATACATTCCGCTTGCAAACTTTGATGCATCCCATTCAATCGCATATCTTCCCGGCTGCAAATATCCGGATAGAAGTGAAGTAACCATTACACCTAATGCATTGTAAATCTTGAGGGTAGTGAACCCCGCACGTGGAAGCGCGTATTCAATGATCGTTGTCGGATTGAATGGATTGGGATAGTTCTGACTAAGGGCATAATTGAGAGGCGACGCACCAATCACCCTGATTCCAGCAATCGGTTTTAACACGATGACGGTATCAGCATAGGTAGCAGTTAATCCGTTCTGTCCAATAAGTGTAAGTTCAAATACTGTATTAGATGTGACCGTGACAGTTTTGGTTCCACTCGTCTCATTCAGTGTACCTATAATAGGATCGATTGTAACTTTTGTAGCATTTTCACTTGTCCATTGCAGCGTAACGGTGCCAGGAACATCTGGAAGTGTATCCGGTGTAACAGTAAATTTTCCTGTGGGCTGCATTGAAATAATCGCACTATCAACAAGAGTAATAGATCCACCCGGTCCATTAAGTGTAAGTTTGTACACTGTATTCGTTGGAACTGTTGCTGTACAAGATCCGTTGGGTTTCACGATACCGATGTTATTATCAATGATAGCAGAGGTTGCATTGAGCGATGTCCATTGGAGCGTAATTCCGCCGCCACCGATAGGGAGTGTATGCGGAGTAATAGTAAAAGTTCCTGTCGGAGGTTTTCGAACGAACACGCTGTCAACATAGGTCGTTGATCCGCCTGGCCCGATAAGTATAAGCATAAATGCGGTTGTATTATAAACCCATTTAGAAATAGATCCGTTGAATATGACAAGACCGATGTCATTATTAATGATAGCAGTAGTTGCGTTTTGGGATGTCCAGGTGAATGTAATTTTGCCGCCATTATACGAAACGGTATCCGGTGAAGCAGTAAATGTTCCCGTGGGCAGTGGGTGATCCGACACGATCACGGAATCAACATAAGTAGTTGACCCATATTGTCCATTAAGCGTAAGTTTGAATACTGTATTTGTTGTGACTGATACAGTTTTTGAACCGTTGAGCTGAACTGTACCGATACCGTTATCAATGGATACAGAAGTAGCGTTTTGTGATGTCCATTGCAGCGTAACATTACCGCCGCCTAGAGGAACCACACTGGGAGTCACTGTAAATGTCCCCGTGGGCGGAAGCTGCTGGCTTAACACAACGACCCTGGCAACACTGGTAGCAGTTAATCCCGATGATCCATAAAGTGTAAGAGTATACGTTGTCGAATTAAAAATTGGTTTATCAATATATCCGTTGGGTACTTGTACAGCACCGATACTATTATCAATTGTGGCAGAACTCGCATTTTGTGATGTCCATTGAAGCCTCACCGTTCCGGGAATTGTTGCTAACCGAAGTGTATCCGGTACTATAAGCTTTCCTGTGGGCATCTGCTGGTTTATAGAGCCGTCACTGATAGAAAAATAAAACGAAAGATCATCGCCTCTCCACAAATTCGACCAATTGTTTCCATCCGCAGTGATTTGAGCGCTTCCATCTGAAAAACACGTCGTAGAACCGAAAATTGAGGTTCCATCTGATATTATATACGCACTATACTCCGAACCCGAAGCGGTTGAGAGTGTAAGATTGTAACTTTGCCCTACGGTTAAAGTATGGCTCGATGTGAAAGCAAAAGTGACCCAACTGCAATTTGCTTGATAAGTGTTCGTTGTTGTTGGAATCGAACTTGCAGGAATTGTACCTTGTTCTAAAAGTGTACCATCTGTTTTTTCAAGTCTTATATTCAAATCATCTGTTCCTGATGTTCGCTTCATCCATACAGAGGCTGATGATACAACTCTGTCTCTTCCCGTTACAGTGAACGTTTCACGCATTTTTGAATTGCCCGATATCGATTGCGGTGTTTCCCGTGATACTTGAAAATAACCCATACCCGTCGAATAGCCGTCAGAATAATAATATGCCATTATTGGAGTATTCGTCGTGGCCTCTTTCCAAGTTGTATACGGCGCATCGGAAGATACGAGTGTAGACCAATCGGCATCTGACGCAAAAGGTTGTTGTGGAGAAAGAGAAGGAAACATGAAAAGAGTATTCAAAGATGAATAATTGTTAGCCTGGTCCGGGTCTATATTTTCAAATACTATATGATACACAGTTCCAGATTCGACACTTGCCGGAGAATTGAAGGTAAAAAGAGGAAAGTGTGTTGTTCCTCCTTCTCTGTAATCCCACAATGCTTCATCGGTAACTGCGATATATGTCTGATCAGGTGTATGATTTGCAGCAACGTCTTGTCTAAGTGTGACTCGCCATGTTCCGCCATTGCCATTACCATACCCCGCATATCCCGTCCCCATAACATATACACGAATCCCTGTTAGCGATCCTGTATGCTGCGCCTTAAATCTGAAAGCAATTCTTCCGGACATACTTGTTGAAGCGGAGCCAGTGGATGGTATTATATTATTCAGATCATAAGCCTGAACTGCGCAGCCATAAACATTCGTATTACTTGCAGGATAAGGATCCTGTGCCAGGCAAAGTGAAAATCCGGACAAGAAACACAAGATTTTAACTACTTCTTTTTTCATTGTTCCTCTCTTATCGATAGAGAACATTGTCCCGCATCCCCAGATAGGAACCCTTACTTGCCTTGAGAACAACTCTCGGCGCAAGTATTCTTTTTAAGTTAGTGACAATAGAAACAGATCAATGACCCAAAGAAAGCTGACATTTGAAAAGCGAAATTTATCAAAATACAACTTTGATCTCTTTGAACTCATAGGATAATGATTCAAAAAGTCTTTTTTGTCCAGATATTGATTTTGATATACATTCATCATAAAAATAACACAATATTGCATAAACGCAAGTGGTATTCGTCGATTTATAAGCAAAACGATCGATTGCTGCTTTCTTGGGTACTACGAAGGAAGGCCTGTTTGTTATTGTCATTGAATATTTCGGATTTAAATATTCTTCGATATATTCAATGAAACATAAACTTTTATAGATTTTCTTTTATGAGTATATTTTTGGGGAGAGTTTCATATACTGCATTTTTCTTTGTTTGTATGAATGATCTCTAAATAATTTGCAGGCATTTGCATAGAAACCGATTGTTCTATCGCTGCTATCGATACAACCACACGAGAAACTCCCTGCAATCGTGTAACAATCCCCTCGACTCCTATCAACGGTCCAGCGATAACTCTTACTCGTTTTCCAATATTGAGAAACCGTTGTTCAAGTCGCATTTCTATGGATTCAGCGACAATCCGTCGAAGCCAGTCAATTTGCTGGTCAGGAATCGATGACGGTTTGTTATTAAGTCCGACAAATCGAACAACACCATCGGTCATCAAGATAGACGCTTTGTTCTGTAAATCGGTTTTTATAAAGATATATCCCCGAAAGAGCGGTTCCTGAATTTTTTTCTTGCGGTCACTCCATGTATGTATTTCTTCAACGAGAGGGAGGAATGATTCGACATTTTTCTTCTGCAATTCAGTATGTACTTTTTTCTCGTACCTGCTCCGCAAGTATAGTGCATACCACCGTGCATCACCGCTCGTCACTTATTTTCTCGTAGCATAGATAACATTTGCGATTGCCGATGTTATGATAGCCGCCGAGACAACAACACCAAATGCATCCCTGAACGTGGACCAAGAAGTACAATCCACATAAACCATATCACCCGGCATGAGCTGTAAATCTTCCGGTCGAACAGTTGAAAGATTATCCAGATCTAGTCGAATTTCCTTGCGAGTCTTCTTTACTTCTTCTTTAAGGAACACAGATAGAATTTTCTGATCCATTTGAACATCCTGACGAACTGTCTTTTCTCCATCCTTGAGAAATCGGATGATTTTCACTTTATTCAGAGAACCATCTGATGTAGGACCTCCTGCCAGAGAAATTAAGTCCATGAGATCGATCGAACTTGCTATTTCGTATCTTCCAGGTCTTTGAATAAATCCCATCACATTAACAACAATGGTGATGTCGTTAGGACGGGCAAAGTAGAAATTGGTACTAGTTGTTTTATCGGACATGGTAGAAAGTAGATTGCTCTGATTTGTCTGTGCGGTTGCGGTCGTCAGACGAAATACAAATAATCCGGCAAAAATAATACCTAAATATGTTTTCATATACCCTTTCCGAACCATTTTTCTAATATTGAATATATATTCTCGTCACTATATTTTTTTGCCTTTGACATAATATCCTGACTCATAACCGTAATAGCCATAGTGATAGAAAGAAGAACGTCTCCCGATGCTTTGATGGATATCATAATTATTAAGAACAATACCAAGTATTTTTATACCAATACTGCCAAGATATTCGGTTACAGGTTTGAGAGCATTTATTCGAGTCGTCCCTGCTGAAGCGACAATCAACACACCGTCAGTTTCTCTGGCTAGCACAGCTGCATCCGTCACTGCAAGCAAAGGGGGCGTGTCGAAAAGAACAATATCATAACTCCTCTTTATGAGTTTGATAAACTCTTTCATGATATTTGAACCCAATATTTCAGACGGATTTTCAGGTATGCTGCCGGAAGTTATTATGTCCAGGTTTTGAAGAACTTGCCGGTGAATTATTTCTTCTAATTTAGCATTACCAACTAAAAAATCAGAAAGTCCTTTATCATTGTTTAACCCAAATATGGCATGGATCATCGGACGCCTTAAATCTGCATTCACAATGAGCACCTTCTTCTCGTCTTGTGCAAACGCTACAGCTAAATTGCACGCTGTTGTTGTTTTGCCTTCTGTCGGATTCGTACTTGTCACTACTATACAACGTGTCGGTTTATCTGTCTGCATAAATTGTATATTCGTTCGCAAGTGACGGTAAGACTCTGAAATAGGCGCCATGGGCCTGTAAAATGAAACAAGGTGAGTGTCAAATTGAGATTGCACAATATTTGATTTTATATCTTGTTTAATTTTTTTTAATTCAGCATCCATTTTGCTAATAGTGGTAAGCGGGACGAATCCGTACCGTTTCAAATCTTCCGGTGTTCTTATGCACGTATCAATAAACTCCCGGCCGAAAACAATTCCCACGCCCAACCCCAATCCCAAAAGAATTCCCAAGACCAAGTTTTTCAGAACATTTGGGCTTATAGGCGCTGTCGGTACAAATGCTTGATCTACAACGTCTATGTATCCGAATTTTGACTTTTCCTCGATAGCAGTCTCGTTAAATTTTTCTTCTAAAAGCAAATAGAGTTTTTCGTTGCTTAACCGCGAACGCTGTAACTTTGCCAGCTCCATGCTTTTTTTGGGAATTTGATTAAATTTGGTTTCATAATCCTGAATTACTAAATTAAGGGCTTTTTTGCGAGCCGATATTCCCTGCAGCTCGATTGATTGCTCTATGATTTTTTGTTTCGATTCGGCAATAAACGAGCTGCTACCATCACCCGTTGCGTGTGAGCCAGGCATTAATGACGTAAGAAAATCATGTGTACGAGCTTGAAGCGTTTTTTTCAACGTCTCAATTTGCTGATTGACTTCTTTTAACTTATCCGAGTAGAGCTCTTGATTCACGAGCTCGGGGTTTTGTGCCATAACAACATCCCGTTGTACTTCGAGTTTAGCTATTTGTTCTTGGAGAAGACGGATATAGCTATCATTCGATTCGCCCATTGCTTTCAACGAGTTCGGCTCCAACCGCGCAAGTTCTTCTTCATAGGATTTTAAGACTTTTTGTTTTGTACTTTCTTCCACTTCAAGGCCATCGCGTTGAGATTCGAGCTGCGATAGCTGCTCCACTACCTTTTTCCCTTCAGCATCAAGGGAAACTAATCCGGATGAGCGCATATAGCTTTGCAGTTCGTTTTCAGAGCGATCAAGAACGTCCTTTTTCGTTTGAAGCTGGGTTTGTAAAAATTCACGGACTGCTTTTGTACGGTTACGACTCGTGTTGAGATTTCTATTTGAATATGTTTCCGTATAGACATTTGCAACTAACGCAGCCTCCTTTGGATCCGTGCTTCTGACAGTGATCTTGATCATGTCCGATTCTTTGATGGGACTAAAATCAACGACATTTGATAATCGATATCTCATTTCATCGTTGGAGGCGAATGTGTCACTACTGGCACCTTTTTTTTCCGCTATCAAAATTGGAATGATTTTTGTTTTTGAATCATCGAGGAACAATTTTGAACGCAGTGCGCTCGCGACATCTTGAGCTACAGAAGCGGATTTCAATATTTCTATCTCATTTGTAATGTTATTGGCATTTGCACTGCCCGACATATCAAACATCGTAAGAGTTCCCTCTCTCCCTTTCATATCGATTAGAACGAGAGATGTTGCTTCATAGACAGGCTTTGTGATGTAATTGTAGACAATCACTAAGCCTACCACAACGGCAGTGGTAATAAGAATAATAAATTTACCTCGGAGGAGGATGGATAAATATTCCCAGAGATGCGACTCTTGTGATGTAGTATCATCATATTCGTTGATCGTTTTTTGTATCTGTTCATCCTGTGGAGTATTCATAAATTCCCCGTTCTTCTTTTTTTCATAATTGATGTTCTATTATTCAATAAACCATAGATAGATTTAAATAGCTCGATTAATATGATTTTACACAGCTCCGCTCTTTCACTCACAGAATAGTGAGCTAAATACCCAAAACTAAAATAAAGATGTCAGCAAAACGCTCCTTACGAAGCATTAGCTAAGAAAATAAGCACTTTATATTATATCTCAAATTGAGAATAACCCTTAGTATGCAAAATTTAGTATAATTTAGCTTAAAGTCAACATCTGCTGTATTATAGATTTATTATCATTCAGCCGGATAAAATTGGCTTCTGATATATGACTGATTTCTTGCATAAAATACAGTTTTGGATGATAGTAATAAATGATTATATTTTTTAATGAAAATATTATTTGTTTGTACTGCAAATATTTGCCGAAGTGTGATGGCAGAAGGAATATTCAAGAAACTGCTATCAAACCATATAAGCACACATACTCTACATGTTCGTTCTGCCGGGATAGACGTTTTAGAAGGTTTGACTCCAGATCGCAATACCAACGAAATTTGTAACAAACAAAGCATTCACATCAGTTCCCATAGAGCCCATCAACTGACAAAGGCAATGGTGAAGGAAACTGATCTCGTCCTGTGTATGGCAAAAAACCACAAACAAAGCATCATCAATGCTTTTCCTGAGCTCAATAGGAATATATTCCTTTTGAAAGAATATTTACGTGAGCATCCTGTTGACGAACCGTCAATTAAAGACCCGACAGGCAAATCAATAAAATATTATGAAATTTGTTTTAAAGAAATTGAAAAAGAAATAAAGAGGATATATCCTGTCATAATCGCAGATAAAACTCAGAAATAATGTTTTTGAATTCTTTTCGATACATTTTTATCTTCTCCTGATAGAATGCCTCGGCTTTCTGTGCATCGTTGATGTCTTCCAATTACCATTCAATTATTGAAGATATTCCGAAAGATTTAATTTACTGAATAAGAACGACTCGATGTTCAGTTCAAATACACATTCCGAACCGCCTTTGAGTGTGCACGACAAACGACAGAACTAAACATATACGGCGTGATTTGCGGTTCTTCCTTGTATCTCCTGATGGAGATACCAATTGGGATGTATGCGTAATGCACATGGAAGACAAATTTTATATCTGTCTCTAATTGAGAATCTTCCCTTTCCCATTAAATTGATAGCACGGAAAAACTTCCGTATATTTCAAATAAAACAACAGGAGAATTTATTGCAAAACGAGGATAATAAAGAATGGATTCCGACAAACCCTGATTATGACCCTAACAAACCAATGCAGGTCGGCGGACAGGCGGTTATTGAAGGTGTCATGATGCGCGCCCCTGGTTCCGTTGCCACGGCAGTACGACGGGCAAACGGACAAATCGTAGTTCAACAACAGAACTACAAATCGGTAACAGAAAAATATCGATGGCTAAATGTGCCTATCTTGCGCGGTGCGGTTGGACTTATCGATATGATGTATCTGGGCATCAAAACACTCAATTTTTCTGCCGAGATTGCATTGCTTGACGCGGAAACCAAGGAGTTAAAAAGTAACGGAAAAGAAGACGGAAATAAACCTGGAAATAAAACCAAAGCACAATCGAAGTTTGCACTTGCGGCAACTCTTGTATTCGCACTTGCTCTTGGAATAGGAATATTTTTTATCGTACCGCTCTATCTCACAACCAAAATATTCGCTGTCGAACAAACAGCCGTGACGTTCAACCTTGTGGCCGGCGCTATTCGCATTACTATCCTGCTTCTCTATATGGCTGGTATTTCATTGATGAAAGATATTCAACAGCTTTTTCGTTATCACGGCGCCGAGCATAAATCTGTATTCGCGTATGAACTGAAAGGTGCACTTGTCCCGGATTCTGTGATACACTACAGCCGATTCCATCCTCGCTGCGGTACAAGCTTTCTCCTTATCGTTGCTTTCGTCGCAATTCTCTCCTTCAGCCTTCTCGATGCACTTTTGCTCACGTTCCTGACCAGTCTTACACTACCTATACGCCTGCTGACACATTTGCCTTTTATCCCTATTGTCGGCGGTTTGGCATACGAAATCATAAAATTCTCTGCAAAGCATGGGACAACTTGGTGGGGGAAAACTCTCATCGCACCCGGACTTTGGCTTCAACATATTACGACGAAGGAGCCGACCGAGCCGCAAATAGAAGTTGCTTTGATCGCTCTCAAGTGTGCTTTGGGACAAGATGATCCGTCAAAATATATTCTTCAACCCGACCCGGCGATGATTTCTACGAATTCTTTCTCCGTGAAAGCATGAGATGAAATGATCGATAAATTAGAAAAAATATTTCAGCGATACGATGAAGTGAGTAAATTGATGAGCAATCCGGCTATTGTTGCTGACCAGCAGAAAAGCCGGGAATTGGGAAAAGAATTTCATTCTTTGGAAATGGTTGTCAAAGCAGGACTGCGATATAAAAAAGTTTATCATGATTTTAACGGGAGCAAACAATTATTGGATTCTTCAAACGAACCGGAAATGAAATTGCTTGCGCAAGAAGAATACGATAGGCTTAAGATCGAAATAGCTCGGCTCGAAGAAGAAATGAAGATACTGCTGATCCCTCCTGATCCGAATGACACGAAGAACTTTATTATGGAAATACGTGCGGGTACAGGCGGAGAGGAAGCCGCGATTTTTGCAGCAGACTTGTACAGAATGTACACTCGGTATTCAGAAAGAAAAGGTTGGAACGTTGAATTGATGGATTGGAACGAAACCGGCAAAGGCGGCTTTAAGGAAATTGTGTTTGCCGTATCCGGCGAAGGCGCCTATGGCGTCATGAAGTATGAAAGCGGCGTGCATCGCGTCCAGCGTGTACCGGAAACAGAAGCGCAAGGGCGTGTCCACACATCGGCTGCATCCGTTGTTGTGCTGCCGGAAGTGGAAGATGTGGAAATTGATATTAATCCAGCGGATCTACAACTTGACACATATCGATCCGGCGGCAAAGGCGGACAGAATGTGAATAAAGTGGAAACGGCGGTACGTATTACGCATAAACCAAGCGGAATAATCGTTGCCTGCCAGCAGGAACGTTCTCAATTTCAGAATCGTGAACGTGCGATGAAAATGCTTCGCGCCAAACTCTATGAAATAAAACTTGAAGAGCAGACAAAATCTACCGCAGCACAGCGAAAGTCGATGGTGAAGAGTGGTGATCGAAGCGATAAAATCCGGACATACAATTTTCCACAAAACCGGCTTACCGATCACCGTATCGGTTATACAATTTATAGCCTGGACCGAGTGATTGACGGAGAGTTGGATGAATTGATTGAACAATTGCGGATCGCCGACCGCGCGGAAAAGCTGCAAAATGTTACGGCATAATGTTCCTTAATGTGTTGATACGTTTTTTCGTTGAAACGTTCTCTTCCTGGCAAAATAATCTTTCAATAACGCTTCGCTTTCCCTGTCACAAATTCCTCCCAGCACGTGGATGCTATGATTCAGCCGCCGATCTTCAACAATATTGTACAGTGTTCCGCAAGCCCCTGCTTTAGGATCGTATGAACCAAACACAAGAGTTGGAATGCGGGCAAGAACAGCGGCGCCTGCACACATGGGGCAGGGTTCCAGAGTAACATACAGTGTGCAATTCTCCAATCGTCGTGAGTGCATGGAATTTGCAGCCGCGGTAATTGCAATCATTTCGGCATGAGCTGTCGGGTCTTGCAGCTGTTCTCTTTGGTTATATCCCCTGCCGATAATTTCCCCTTTATGCACAACAATTGCGCCCACCGGTACTTCATCTGCATCGAATGCACGCTGGGCTTCACGAAGCGCCATATTCATCCATTGTTCATGCTTGAGTATCATAAATATTTTTTTGCAGAGTCTTTCTCACTCCGGATAAACAAACACATGCATAAAACTGTCTTGGTTGAAAAGAATTGTATTACCGAACGGTACCTCTGATTGGTATTCCACCAACATTCGAATCAACAGATTCTACCGTATAGGCATTGACTTTCGAGAAATCTGACAATGCTGTAATAATTCTATTCACTTCATCGTCTATGGTATCAAGTTTGCGTATGAGTTTAAGATTGCCTGCGGCAGCTTTATGGGCGGATTCCAATGACAGCATAATAATTGACAGCGGGTTATTAATATGATGTTGTATTCCACGTGTAACTTCATGCAAAGTTTTAAGTTGTGTCTGCTGAACGTGCATTTCTCGCTCAGCTAATAGTCTTTGCTGCTCACTTTCGTGCAATTTTGTACGCACATCTATCACCTTCACCAACGCAAGAGAAAGAAACCACATAAATGGAAATGCATCAAAACTATCTATTACATTTTCAAGAAAAAAGGGACTGTGGACAGTAAGAAATTTCACTTTGATAAAAAAATGAATCATGCAATATAAAAGGTAACTGTAAATGAAAAACCCGGATAGAATTGCAGGGTATTTTACAAAATATTTTTTTGTGAATTCATAAAGCTTTTTTATGTAGTTCATTTGAATTACTCCAAGCAAAATGTACGATTGATATCATCAATGTGAACCGAGCAGCCATGAGTATAATCGTATACCCGGAGAGATTTCCACCATGAGTGCCGTCGTCAGCAACCGGGCATGGATTCCCAAACTTCCTTTTCGATCCACAAGCATCTCGACAAGTAGAAATCGAAATGAAAATCCCGCCTTTTGGCGGGACGGATTATTGATCTGTGCACCCGGAGGGAGTCGAACCCCCAACCCTCAGCTCCGAAGGCTGATGCTCTATCCAGTTGAGCTACGGGTGCATGTGAATGTCTCATGATTCATCACTAATTTACTAAACAAACTCTCGTCTTGCAACATAATGAAAATTCATAAATTTTTAATACACTATAAATTAAGAAGATTGATGATATCAAATCTCTTCATTTTTAAAAGGTCAGCTTTTAATTCCTTGCGTTTATCCTTATTGTGGAGAAAGAAAAATAGCTGTTGTATTTTTTTTTCTTTTATAGAATGGGGTATATTTATTTTTTCCAGTGAATAAGGATCAAATCCTGTATAAAACATCACTGAGGAAAGTGTCAAGGGCGTTGGAGTAAAGTCCTGAACTTGTTCCAGTTTCATGTTCAATTTTTTCATTTGAAGAGAAAGCTCTGCCATATCCTCAAGTTCGCTTGCAGGTAGACTTGAAATAAAATACGGGATCAATTGCTGCTGTAATCCGTATTCCTGACATAGTTCCGTAAATCGGTTATACAAATGGACAAACAGATCGAAGGAAGGTTTTCGCAAAAGTTTTAATATTTTTTCTGAAGTATGTTCCGGGGCAACTTTTAATCTGCCTGAAACATGATGAACAACAAGTTCCTTAAAATATTCAAACGCCGAAGGATCGACGGGTTTATTCTTTTTATCGAATATAAGATCATACCTTATTCCGCTTCCAACAGTGATCTTTTTGATTCCTTTCACTTTTCTCGCTTCTTGATACAGTGTAATAAGGGGAGTGTAACTCGTAGCTAAATTTTTACAAAGAACAGGATACAAACACGACGGCCGCCTGCATACAGCACATTGTTTAAGATTTTCGCCGTTCATCTCATACATATTTGCCGAAGGCCCGCCCAGATCAGTAATATGGCCTTTGAAAGACGGATGATGAACAATCGTTTCAAGTTCTTTCAGTATAGAACTCTTAGAACGGCTGGAAATAAATTTTCCTTGATGTGCTGAAATAGTACAGAACGAACATCCTCCAAAACATCCTCGATGAATTGTGACAGAATCTTTGATCATTTCAAATGCCGGTATCGGCACTTTGCCGTTGTATCTTGGATGCGGCAGACGTGAATAAGGCAGATCATAAATGCTATCAATTTCTTCTTGCGAAAGCGGCGGATATGCAGGATTGACAATAACCCATTCCTTCCCTGCTTTTTCAGCAAGCGTTTGTTGTTCAATTGTATTCGATTCTTCTTCGGTTATGACGAAATTGCGTGCAAATGTTTTTTTACTTTTCACACATTCTTCGAAAGAAGCAAGCACTATCATGCTTTTTTTCCCAACAGACGGCAGTTCGTTCGAACAATATGCCGTTTGAGAAATATGTGTGAGGTTTTGAATTTTTTCACCGTAGTTTAATGAATCAGCGATTTCAACGATAGCTTTTTCTGCCATTCCATAAGCGAGGAGATCCGCATTTGAGTCGATTAAAATGGAAGGTTTCAAAGAGTCGCTCCAATAATCGTAATGCGTAAGCCTGCGGAGCGAAGCTTCAATCCCTCCAATGATGAGGGGAACATGAGGATAGAGTGATTTCAGGATTTTTGAATACACTGTTACTGCATAATCGGGCCTCTGGCCTGCTTTATTTCCAGGTGTGAATGGGTCATTCGTGCGAAGGCGTTTGTTCGCTGTATAATGGTTCACCATGGAATCCATATTGCCTGAAGTGACTCCAAAAAACAATCTTGGCATCCCCATTTTTTTAAAGTCTCTTAAATCATCGCGCCAATTGGGTTGTGGAATAACCGCGATTTTATATCCGGCATGTTCCAATACTCGAGCTATAACAGCTGCACCAAATGCCGGATGATCAATAAACGCATCTCCTGTGAACAATATTATATCGGCCTGTTCCCACCCAAGTTCCCTCATTTCCTTCACCGAAGTCGGGAAAATGGTACACGATTTATTTTTCTGACTCTGTATTCTTTTCATGAATCTTTTATATGTTTAATTTTTTTATTCAGAATAATATACGATTTAATATTTTCTTTGCCCAATCTCTGCACATCTCCCGGGTGAGTGAACTATTCTTTGAAAATCTTTTTGGAATGTCGAACTGAGGTTTGTGAAGAGATGAAACTGATTTATTCGGTAATGGTGATATGCTGCGGTGTTCTCTTTATCGCATTGTTATTTTTTTCCTGAACAGATAATAAGTTTAAATGAATATTAGTAAATATATTCGATGAACCCAAGAACGAATAGATTTTTTTGAGAGGACTACAAATCGAAATTAAACTGCAGGCAAAAGGCAATGGCTTCTTCTCTAGTCTTAAAAACACCGATGAACACTCGATATCGCCTCCCAATAGACGGAATATTGACAGCCTCTTCGAAGGTTAGAAGTCCGGTGATTTTATTGACTTTTTTCACTACACTATTTGCTTTTTTTAGTGTGATGCACGAAGCTATTTGAAGAACATATCCTTCTCTCTTTACATTGTAAGAAACAATGCATTGCCCCTCAGTATTCATTATTGGAGATGGTGACGGTTCAACTTGCTCTTCAACGATTTGTGGAGGCGGTACGACGTTCTCTTTATCTACGTGTGGTGAATGTACCATCTCCTCTTCAACTTTCCGAGGCAATTCGGTGGGAACAGGTATTTGTTCACCAACCTTTGTAGGTAAAACCGAAGTGTCGCTCTTGAAGGATTGGAGCATAAAATCAATTCCATCTACTACAGAGCCATCCTTATTTTGTAAAATAGTAACCGGCAAGGTTATCGGAGAAGAAGTCATGTATAATCTGTGTAATTGGGCAGTATCAATTCGGGCAATATAGGAACCAGGCACCAAACCGAGATAGCTGAAAAAGCCGTCAGCCTCAGTAAGTGTGGTCGCAGCAAGACTGGAATCATCGCTCCGGTAGAACCGTACTATGATCCGTCCCTGCCCTTTCTTGTTGTTGTTTTCGTTCAAATAGACTGTTCCGGAAACTTCGCCTACGACAGCGATAGGAATCTGTATCAATTTGAATTGATTGGGATCGATAAAAACGCTTATGGTTGGCTTTTTTATTTGCCAGCTAATATTATCAAAACTGTTGCGGTCGAGTTCAATCGTATAGGTCACATAAGGTTCAAGATCAAATATGCGTATAGTTGTATCGCGATTGTCACGTTCTATGCGGCCAGCATCGATACTAAAATTAAGTCCATTCGCTTTTGGCTCACCTTGGTCACGCCGGCCATTGCAATTAAGATCAAGGAAAGGAACGATGATGATACCTCCTTTGCCTACATTTGGTCGATTATCTGTACCAAGGTAGTTTGTTCTGCTATCATACATCAAACTTCCATTGGCTGACTGAATAAAGCTGGTTATATTGTTGTCGCGTCTGACCGATGCACCGGTTTGTGCAAAAGGAAATTCATACCGTAACCCAATCTGAAAATTGTTGACGTTATTAATGAAATCTTTTTCATAAACCACATCCAGATAACCATGACCAAACAGTTGTTTTTCAAATTCACATTTCACAAAGATTAATTTTTTTTGATTATAATCGTATTGCGTCTGAGGCGTCACAACAAATCCGTTCGGAAACCTAAAAGACAGCGAAAGGTTGCCGTAAATGTATGGAGGAAATGGATCGGTATACAATGCATAGGTACTGGAGTTGACACTGACACCTAAAATAGAGCCAGACAGCAACAAATCAGACATAATGTATCTCGTCGCAGGTAAAACGAGTTGATTGATTGTAAACCGGGAATATATTGTGGAACTCCCGAAACGGAAAGGCATAGATATGATAGCTTTACGATCTTCAAGGAAATTGGTATTGATGGCCCTTTGGTCCTTATCATACTTGGAATAATCAATTTCAAACTGCAGGTTTGAGGGAAAGCGGTAATTCAGTACACCCTTCGACCTAACACCGTATACATATTCGCCGGAGAGAAGAAGGCTGGAAGTAAGGCTGAGGGAGGTATTAAAAAAAGGCATACTTTTTCCAGAAGTAACTGATGAGAAGTATTCGATCCCACTACCCACCGTCATGTGCCGATCCACTCCATAATTGAAATTAACGCGCGAAAAGAGATTGTCACTTCCATCTTCCACAGTACCGGCGCTCACAGTATATTCAAATTCATTTTGCGGAAGAAAATTAAATGGTATGGTTATATTTTGCAGCGTAGTACGCTCTTCACCCGCAGGTCCATAATAACGAAGCTTAATGTCTGAATTTCCATACACAAGCGGGATTTCGAAAATAAAAAAACCGGAAGCGTCGGATTTTACATAATCCACCAGTACATTATTGACATAGAGTTCCACTATCCAATTGGGCCCAGTGTAGTCACTCAATGTATAGGTACCGAACGATCGTCTGTACGTTGTCGGTGTATTCGTCAGCTGCGCTCCCACGACAGGCGCATAGAGGGATGAGATAGATTGTGTAGAGATCGTTCCAGCCATTATTTGCCGAAAGGCATAATTATTGTTGTTGACAAAACGCCAGAGATAATATTGCTGCCTTGCGATAAAAGGTTCGTTGTTGTCATAGTTGAGAAGAACTTTCGCTTCTCCCCCCGCCAGAGTCGCTCCGAGTCCCAGGTTCAGTCTTACATCATTCCAGCCTTGCACCTGCTCCGTAGTATTGACCGACCAATCTGCCATGCCAAAACGGAAAAATGGATAATTCCTACCGATAACGGTATCAGCTTTAATTTCTCCTTTGAGATGGCTGATATTTTTGCGCATTTCTTCCTGCCGCATTTCGCGAATTGCAGGCAATTCAAATTTTGTTTTCAGTGTAACCGAAAGACTGCGGAAATTAAACGTACAATATAAGCCGAACACATCACCAAAATAATCCGATTTCAGATAGAGATTGGTTTCTGTCCGGATCAGATCATCCGGCTTTAGAGCAAATACTTTTTTTTGATAGAGGATACGATGGTTCACCCTGTCAACGAGATATACTGCCTGTCGGTTGATAAAAAAGCCCGACACCGATTCAAATCCTGATGAAGGATTATTTTTGATTTTTAAAAAATCAAAAACTTCTGTAATAGGCAGGTATACCGTTTCGTTGCGAATAACAGCCGGCATCTCTGCCATTCCAATGCCTTCCACATTCAAGGAAACCGATATTTCATCGTATTCAGGCTCTTTTTGAGCATAACTGAGAATAGGCGAGAATAACGCTAGCAGCAAAATACCGACTATAATCCTGCAAACGGCAACTCTTTGTCTTTGAAGATTAAGTGTGAACGACAAGCAGGTGCCCCCTTTTTTGTTCTTCACAAAGCGTTGCATTTCATTGTTAAACTCAAAAAAATCTTCCTAATTTATTGTTGAACAAAAGTTACCTGAAATAGACCACTATAATCACCGGGTGGATTAGCTCCCGGATTGCCGACGGTAAGCGTTCCTCCTATATACACATGCGTAGGTGATGGGCGAGCTACGGTTGTGATAAATGGTGAACCTGTACTGGACGAACCAATATGAAGCATCAGAGTACCTCCATTGCTACCGTTTAATGAGACATCAGAACCGTTTACTATGGTAATCAGAGTACCGGGGTTAGCAACGACATCAAAAAGAGCCGGAGAAACTGACCCACCGGTGAGTAATACAATACTGCTCGTCCAGGAACGCGTTCCATTGGATGAGACACTAACAGTTCCACCCGATGGACCTTGAGCAAAATTTCCAAAACTCAGGTTTTGGGAGGTATTGACAGTAACGGTGATGGGCCTTGGAGGCATTTCCTGTGCACTAACCGATACATACATCAGAAGTAAAAAAATAATTCTTTGTGTACTGTGAATACACCATCTGAAGGGTGAATATAGTGTGCGGTAATTTATCATGAGTTTCGTATCATTATTATTAGAGCGCTTCAATCGATTCTACCGTCCATCAATTAAAAATCATTTAAGTAATACTAATTTTTTTGTTTTTAAAAAACTACCGGCGTGCAATCTATAAAAATAAACGCCGCTGGAGAGTTTACTGCCGTCAAATTGTACTTCATACGTACCGGATAATTTTTCTTCATTAACAAGTTTTGATACTTCTTTTCCAAGTATATCGTACACTGTAATGGTTACAACACTTTTTTGCGGAATTGAATATTTTATGGTCGTCCGTGGATTAAAGGGATTGGGATAATTCTGGAATAGCGAAAATTCTTTCGGAATACTATTCAAGACAGTCAAAGAGAAAGCCAGAGAAAACCGATTATCGTATTCACCCGCTTTCAAAAAGATACGGTACTGGGGATTGAGTTTTAAATCCTGATTCATGCCTGCAACGGAGTCTACGAGATAAATATACCTTTCGGTAGGCATCTGTTTCATGTCAACGGCTTTGAAAGTGATCCATCCATCTTTTGCTGTTTTGATGCCAAGCGGAATACTCCTGATACTGTCAACCGGAATAGGTATCGCACTTATCGAAAGTCTCTGAGAATCTGGTGTCATGGCATATAAATTAGGAACAAGTATATCGGTATTCATAAGTTTCAATGCATCAAGATTCTTATCGAATAATTGCGTGGCTAAAGTGTCAAAATAAATTACGGCAGGATCGGATGGTGTTCCATTATCCGCAAAACCGGCAGTAATTCTTAGCAAGGGCAGCGTATCCGTTCTCACCGATTTCAAAAAAGCATGCGTAAGATCGTTCGTTCGTACACTGTTTGTGATTCCAAGAGTTCCGGTAACCGGGAATGAGCCATTGGAAACATGAACAAAGAATCCCTGCATGGAAGGAATAATATTGGTCGCCAGTCCGTCGCTCGAAATCCCATTGATATATGTGCTATAGGTACCGGTATACTGGTCGGTACTTCCTGCCTGGAAGTAATACAATGCATTATCGATATTCGTCTTTGTCCAACCGCTGGCGGCGCCCCAATTGATAGGTGATGGATACGGATTGCCCACCAGATTGAACCCCAAAGTATATGGCTGATTATTATTATACAAGGTTATCGACAAACTACCATTGTTCACAACACCAGCAGCATCCACCGTTTTGGCAGCGACTGCAGAACCGAAGTTTGCTGCATATCCCTGCATGGGATTTAAGAAATTTGTCGTTGTTGTATAACTTACCCATCCGGAGGAATTTCTATTCTCGTCGTATTTATAGAATGTCGGGAAGGAAGCTGCTAAATCCAAGTCATTGGAAAATTCATTGACAGTAGCCGCCTGGAATGGGGAACTGACATATTTATAACCAAACCCGGATGGAAGATACCGCTGTATGATAACATTTCCGGAAACCTGTCCGCTGCCGCTGCCATCAATTAAAGCTGTTTGTGCGACTGTAGATAGAAGTGTCAGATTTCCATTAGTGGTAAGCGGGCCATTGCAAAGCAGAATTCCATTTAATGACATCATCTGATCGTTGAGTGTGAGGCTGTTCATTCTATTCATTGTGAAGTTATTAATAGAAGGCGGAGCAGTAAAAGTACCTGCAGGTATCGAAAAGGCGGCACCTCCAGTGTTTCCCGAAGTGCCGAAAACAAGATTCGAACTTGTTGTAGTTGCTATTGTTCCCGACGTTCTGGCAATCGGAGTATTCGAAGTCTGGAATGTAAGAGTATTTGCACCGATGGAAAGTGCTCCGTTAGTCAGAGTAAGAGTACAAGTAACAGTTATAGAACCTGAAAGCGAAAGTCCTGTGCTGTTATCAAGCGTTACATTATTAAAAATAATTGGAGTACCTGTGGTGATATTTTGTGGTATTGTCCCATTAAAGTCCGCCAAACCATTGAGGGTCGTTTCCAATGCCCCGCTCGTGACAGTCATATCACCCAGAATGGTAACGTTACCGACCAATATCGCAGTAGCGTTAGTATTGTTCACAAGGATATTATAGATATATGGAGAACTACTAATGTTCATCCTCTGAGCACCCGGAGTAGAAGGATTACCGATTTGTAATGTCCCGCCGGTAACCGTAAAGTTAGTCAATGTGTTCACATAGCCCAAATCTTGAGCTCCACTGCCTCCTTCTCGCTGCACAATTATGCTGCCATTTGACCATGTAAACGTTGACCCAACGACCGTTAATTCGATTGGAGAAACAGTGGTCGATGTTGAGCCAACTGTCGGAACGGTAAGAACACCGCCGGACATGTTGAATTTAATAATTGTTGTTAAATTGGAACGTTCAATTCTTCCGGCAACATTTATTGTACCTCCTTCAATAGTAATCGTCCCGCCACTATAGAGAAGTCGATTATCGGAAGCGTTGCCGATATTTAATGTTCCTGCGGTCATGCGTAAGATACCTGAAACAGAGAGATCGCCTCCGGTGGTATTCACGATCGCCGATGAATTATTAATCCACAATCCGGCAGAAGAGGGAATTGCTATCGATCCTGAAAAAGGTGATATAGTGACACCGGTTGACAATTTGAATGTCCCATTAGTCAACGTAAGGAAACCGGCGGATAGCGACGAAAAATTGTTTGATGTAACTTCCAGTATGTCGCCCGAAGTTGATCCCACATTCACATTTATTGTATAGAAATTCGTTGTTGCTCCGTTTCCTGAAATTGTTTGCGTTCCAGAAGGTTTATTCAATGTAATACCGGCAGCACTCGAAGCATTAGGCCCGAGATTTAATGTACCATTATTTATAAGATTGCCGCTGAGAGTAATTGTATGGCCTGTTTGTGCATAAGCAGTATTGACATCAAGGGTGGCACCAGTTTTAATTGTAAGATCACCGGAAACAGTCAGCGACAGCGCCGTAGTGCTATTCCCGATATGCAACGTACCACTTAAACCTTGTCCAATCGTGAGTGAATTGAGTGAAGCATTCACATCCAATGTTACAATGTGTCCATTGGCAATCGTTACGTCTGCATTTGTTGACGGAACTACACCGCCGACCCACGTCGCCCCTGTATTCCAATTTCCCGTATTTGCTGAAATGAACGATGCGGCAACAAGTGTCGCACGACTGCCGGATAACGGGGAACTTAACCAACCTTCCGTGACCGCATATACCTTCCAATAATACGTGGTATTCGCATTCAGCCCGGACTCATCTGAAAATGTACTTCCCGCCGCGAGCTGCCGGATAAAAGTATATGTCGTGCCGCCATTATCCGAACGATAAAGTACATAACCAAGTTCATTATCCGCCATATCATTCCATGAGAGCCGCATCGAACTACTCGTTACATTTGAGAAACTCAATGATGTCGGAGCTGCCGGTGTATACGGTGTGAAGATGTATTTCGAGTTGCTTTGAGGAATTGTGCTAAGCTGATTTTGCTGACCATTTGAGAATGTATTTGTATTCGCCGTCTGCAAACAAAGAAGCTGAGCTGCCGTCGGAGGATTCGGCGAAATAGAAGGTGCATTAATTCCCGTAACATATCCGAATCCATCTGATGTTGTGATCGTACCACTCATATAGCCATAATAATATTCAATAACTCCTGTGGTTTCGTACAGCTTCACTTGAAAATCAAGCGTGTCGGCTTGATTCCTCCACGTGCTCATATCAATCCATTCAACAGTAAGCACACGATTAGGTGCAGTACCAGTTAGAAGATACTTGACGCTATTGCCAAGTGGTACAGTTGTTTGCCATGTTGTCAAATCATAATATAATGGTGCAAGTGCCGTTACAGTCCCAACACCACCCGATGGAGCAGACCGAGTCGGATTAACAAAGTCGGTGCTATAAGGTCCATAGGGATTAGTTGGCTGCACAGAGCCTGAACCGCCGTTCCAAGTAGATGCATCAAAATCCATAAACCCATTTGTTGAAACACTAAATTGAGTGTATCGACTTCCATCATACCAAAAGTCGAAACCAATAGGTACGGGATAACTGCGATTGTCATCATAATAACTGTTGTCACTGATATTAGAAGTACGCCACGATTCAACTGCATTGCCTGTTGTTGCAATGGAAGAATAGGTTATTCCCGTCGTTCTTGTGGGTGTGTAGTTGGATACTCCTGATGATTGAATATTGCCAAGTTGGAAATCACCAAACGCGGCAATTGCTAATGCTTGCGTCGTTGTCGCAGTTCGTGTACCGAGAGTCGGAGTGGTCCATGTCCCGCCGCTGTATCTACCGACACTGAAGGATGCGGGAACTGCACTTCCATCAAGGTCAGCCGGAACAAAGGTAAACACCACATCGTAGGTCGTAAATACAATACCGCTGTTTGTCAGTGTCCAGTAACGATTCGCCGATTTCGAATTATTCAATCCTGAAGTAAGAATCTGTGGATGATCACCGGTTGTTGTCGATGCCGTGAGAGATCCCGCTGTTGTGACACTGGCGAATGAAACTGTAACCGGCGTATAGGCAAAAGCATCACCAATATCGAATGTGTGGCTTATTGCACCGGCTGCAAAATACAGATTGAGTTTTCCGATAATATAACCGCTTGTCCTGCTGACTGATCCGGTGGAACCGATAATAACAGAATATGCATTTGTTGTGATTGTGCAGCTTGTCAAAGTCAGCGCGTTTGAAACTATGGCATTCCCTACTTGTAAAAGTTTTGTACTGCCATTTGATAATTGCAGATTATAATACGTTATACCACCTTGCACTATTTGGTTAGCAGAACTTCCGTTGTAATTGACAGTGCTGTTATTCGCCGTAAAAGTGCCGCTCTGTGTCCAATTGCCGCCAATGTTAATAGATCCAGTGCCGCCCGTAACGTTTCCCGTGCCGGACAAATTACCCGATATATTTAATATGCCTGAACCGAAACTCAATGTTCCATTATCCGCGATATCGGAACCGAACGACATCGTTGCTGCTATATTTACAGTAAAACTCGCTCCGCTGTTGATCGTTACGACACCGGTGAATGTCTGGGTATTCGTTGCAGCCGTGGATATTGCCAATGTGCCGCTTGTCCCTCCGCCTACTGTAGTCGTGCCTGTCACAGTCAATGCATAAGTAGCGTTTGCCGTAAATGTTGTTCCATCTCCTACAATAAGATTACCCCCGATTGTTAATCCGACAACTGTTGTCGTCGTGGCTGTGCCGCTTAACGTTAAATTACCGCTGATTGTAGTCGTGCCGGGTTGCAATGTTTTTGTACCAGCGGCGGAAAGAGTAAGATTAAAATAGTTTGTTTGGTAAACAGTTTGGTTTCCATTAAAATAATTTACTGTATTACCTGACGCTGTTGCCGTTAAAGTTGCAATTGTTGAATTACCTCCTATCGAAAGGATTGAATTGGTACCTTGTGTCAGTCCGCCTGTACCAATAATGTTTACTACCCCAATGGTAGTATTGTTCGTTAATGTTACACCTACACCCGTTACAGTCAACGAGGTTGTAATACTGAGGTATGAACTATTATTTGAATAGGTTCCCGTAAAAGTTACTGTCGGAATTATGGTAGCATTTCCTGTTCCTGCCCCTGTACCACCAATTGTTTTATTTGCACCGGAGAAGGTGTGGTTTCCGCTGCTTGCTGTATATGTACCGTTATTGGTGAAATTTCCTGCGAAACCAACAACCGCTGCTCCATTTTCTGTTAAAGTACCGGTGATTGTAACATCCGATCCAAATGCAAGTTGAGCAGCCGCTGTCTCTGTTATCGCACCGCCTGCATTGATCGTAACTGCGCCAGTAAATGTCTTAGTACCTGTATTTGCAAGAGTCAATGTTCCGGAAACTGATGTTGTACCTCCAACAGTCAGAGTCCAGGTATTAGTTGCTCCCGTAGCTAATGTTGCCCCAGCATTAATAGTAAGTGGAACTCCAGCATTTAAAGTTAATGCAGCATACGTTGTAATTGTTCCGGTATTTGCAATTATTATTCCACCAGTTGCTGCAAATGGAGTTATCCATTCTTCCGCCGTCGCTGTGTAAGCACCTGGCTTGTTGTACTGAAGTGTCGCACTGGTTCCGTATGTTACAACTCCGGCGGTGACTGCAACTGAGGCAGTTCCTTCCAGTGAAAGCACGCCATTCACAGTTGGCGTAGTCGCGAATGTCTTTGCACCGGAACCTGAAAGTGTAAGATTATAATATGTAGTTACCTTGCAAGTTTGCGCAGCTCCTGTATAATTTACGGTATTACCTGCAGCAGTGGCAGTGAGTGTTGTAATGCCTGATGTCCCGCCGATATTTAAAACGCCAGTTGCATTATTAATTATTGTTCCAGTACCACTAAGAGCGGTACCAACAGTCAATGTCCCATTGTTTGTCAACACAATGGTTGTAACTGTAACATTTGGAATTGTGGTAGTAGTGGCTCCACCAATCGCCTGTGCGTTTGTTTGAAATGTATGCACTCCAGTACTGGCAGTGAATGTTGTGGCGTTATTTGTAAAACCACCGGCAAAAGTCATTACCGCGGCGGCAGTTTCGTTCCAAACAGTGCCGTTGTTTAGCGTAACAGCACCGGTAAAAGTCTTAGTGCCTGTAGCACTATTAAAGTTTATCGTGCCGGTTATAGAGGTGGCACCGGTCACGCTAATCGTAAAAGCACCGACTGTGAGTACAGAACCAGTACTAATAGTTAGAGAACCTAAAGCTGCTGTATTGGCGTTTACTGTAACTGTAAAACCACCTTCAATTGTTACAACATCACCTGCAACAGGAACTGCAGCTCCTGATGCTCCCCCAGATGTTGCAGACCAGACCGCAGTAGAATTCCAATTACCTGTCGCGACAGAATAACGATTTGCCGCCATTGCTGTTGCGCCAACAAGCACAACCACCGCCAGCAGAACTATCAGATAAAACAATATAGGAGATTTCTGTTTCAAGGGAAAAATCTAACTGACGTTTCTCAGTAAAGAATTATATTTCATTGCTTTTTTCATTAAGATATTTTTACGATGCCATCGCATTTGCCATTGCTTCGATTGTCAGTGCAGAAGCAATTCCGCTTCGGCAAGCTTTTCAGGTTTGGTGTCCGATTGTGAAGTATAAACTATATGGAATTTTCCTCTTCTGAAATTTATGCCTAAGGATTTATCAATATCAAACTTTAATCGGCGGACCGGATTCGGAGAGTAAACGGCCAGCCCTTGTATAAAACTCACCCGTAACACTTTGCCCTGCGTTGAAATATAATCAATCGCTATATCACCATAGACCGACATATTCCCTGTGCGGTTAAATGCCATTTTAAGAATGGGCATCGTGTCGTTCACCATCTCAAGCGATACATTCGATATACTTACTCTGGCTGTAGATTCACCAACATGTATGATGACAGGTACGGTAATACCGAATACCGGAACTAATTTTATTGAAATAGAAGTAGAATCTTTGAGAACTTCTTTTTCGCCGAGGGGTTTTTCAGCCGGCACCGCCCTGAAATATATATGCGAGCGATATTCACCGGGGGACATTTGATTGGTTTTGGTAATTTGTATTTTTACTGCCTGCGCATCATTGGGGGCAAGGACGACACTGCGCGGAAAAAAACGAATGAATTTGTCTGCAAAATTTTCTCCGGAATCGGGCTGTGTGATTTCCTCAAATCCTCCATCTTCCTTCATCCTGTATTGTACAATAGATATATTATACCTGGCTGTATCCGTCCCGGTATTGGCAAGATTGAGAGTCTGAGATCTTTTCGATCCTTCAAAAACCACTCTTCTCGGAAATATCATGAGGTTGCCCTGCGCCATCAGGGTCGCAGAAGAAAACAGCTCTAACACTAACAATCCTGAAAGTAGGATGATAAAATGCATGTTTTGTTTACATGTAGGCGGGTTCTTTAAAAATTCGGATGTGTGCATGTTTTTTTTATTTATATAAAATTAGTGGTAAACACTCTCGATTAGAAGCAACGCTATATCATAGCACTCATTTTCTCTATGCTTATCATATAGCATCACCCTAATATATAAAAAAAACTACACACACCACACACCGTATCTTCTTATTGTCTCTTTTGATAAATGCAAATTCTAATTATAAATTCTAATTATAATTTACCGTTACACGCAAACCGGAAGTATTTTTGTATGTGTCGGCTGTCGTGGATGCAGGTATAATCAGTGTAGCGCCGACATTTACTGTCTGTGCGCCTGCATTTAATTTTCCTATCGGAGCAGGATCACTTACAAACGCACCTACCGTCACGCCTTCCGAAGTACCGCTCATTACTATCGGTGAAGCCGGCAGCGATATAGTATACGTGTAGCTTCCCGTGCCAGTAACAGCAAAAGAAGCGGCCGTAACCGTTCCCGCAGAAGCAGGAAATGTCACACCACCATTCGGTGTGCGGACACCATCAGTACTCAGGACAACTGTACCTGGTGCCGGAGTTGTGGCTATATTTCCAAAAACCATATCCACAGATTTCGTGATGCCTATTGGTGTTACAATAGTAACTGTTGTGTTGGCAGATGCAGCTGCTTGAGAAAACGCATGTGCCGAGAATCCGACCAGCAAGAGTGCAAAATATTGAGTTCTATTTTTCATTTCTAAATCCCTATAGTTTAAATTATAAACATAAAAAATTCAACTAACGTGCCACATTATAGTGGTCTTATTTCTGCTGAATTGTTTTATAGGGGCTAGAAATGAGTGTAATTTCGACAAAACAACGCATTAACTAAGCGTTTTGTCGTCTTTTCCTGTCATCGATCCTTTCATTCTGAATAAATAAAAGAAACGCTGCCTTCACCAAGCAGCGTTTCTCGTCATTGATTATTTTAATGAAAGTATGTTTTAATTATAGTTGACCGTTACCGTGAAAGGTGTTGCCGAAACATATACTCCTGCAACCTGGGTTGCAACCAGATTTAGAGTTGCGCCAACATGAAGAGTAACAGTGCCTCCGGTAATTGTACCACCTGCATCACTTGTCCATGTATCAACATTCATATTATTGGCACCACTGGAAACTACTGTAGCCGCAACAGGCAGCGTAACAGCATATGTGTAGCCTGACACGCCTGTAACAGTAAACGTAGCGGCTGTAACTGTTCCAACAGTAGCAGGAAGTGTTACACCACCGGTTTTTGTGCGTGTGCCGGCAGCAGCCAGTATAACTGTTCCAACTGTTCCGTCTGTGGCTACATTGCCAAAATTCATATCAGCTGTTTTGGCAATAGAGATCGGGTTTACAATAGTAGCCGTTGCGCTAGCTGTTGCAGAGTTTCCAGCAAACGCATTTGTCGAGAATCCGACGACCACCAAGAGTGCGATGAGAATAGTTAATTTTTTCATTTTCGTATCCTTTGTGTTAAATGATTGAATGTGATTTAATTTGTTATAGTTTTTCATTTTCGTTTTCGTCTATTACCAATTCTAACTTCTGCAATACTTTATCAATCTGCGTGCCAGCACAAATTACGTCATTTTCAAAGAAATTTAAGGGTTTATTAGAAATTTATGTATCATATTGAGAATAACGACTCACAATGAGAATCTACTTATTTTACTTAAAAGATGGAACAATATTAGATAATTGGACTTTTATAAATTAATTGTGTATCATAATGATACAAATACTTAATTCAATTTTTTTTTATTGTGGCTTTTAGATGTTATTTAAGGGGTTTTTTACAAAGGATTATGCTGGCATATAGATTGAGTGATATAATTTGTCCCTATTTAAATCATCATCAAGAATTGTCTTTGAAAATGGAACAATTATCAAAGAATACTAAGAATACGTTCGGTGAGTCTGCTCATTTCGGAATTCAGAGATTGAAGAGCCGAATTGTAAATCAGATTTCCCATGAATTTCGTACACCTCTTACTTCCATTATTGGATTTGCCGAAGTGCTTAAGGAAGATATTCAGCTTAATGAAAAGCAGCGAAAAGAATATGCAAACTACATTCGGAACGAGGGATTACGGCTTACGAAACTCATTAACGACCTTATTGGACTTGATGCACTTGAAGATGGCCAGGTTGATCTTCAGATAAAGGAATATGAAGTACAGGAAACAATTCGTTATGCCTTATCGCTTATCGCAGAATCAGCGCAAAGCAAGATCATCCGTGTTATGACGATACTGCCAATCGAACCTATCATAATAAAATTTGACCGTGATAGAATCATCCAAGCTCTCTATCAATTGCTCCACAATGCCGTCCGGTTCACAAAATCGAACGGCCTCGTAAATCTCACATTGGAAGTGAACGACAATCATGTTGTTATATCTATCCAGGATAATGGATCGGGAATTCCTGCGAAAGACATGCCATCTCTCTTTAAAAGATTCGGGAAGCTCTATCATCCGGGCGAAGAAACACAGAGCAATGGAATCGGACTTGCAATCGTAAAACGCATTGTCGATCAACACCATGGTGATATCACCGTCCAAAGCCAGGTCGGACAAGGTTCCACCTTCACTATCCGGATTCCCATGCTTGTATAATCGGTGAACAGACGGTATGAACGGGCAAGAGGAATTCAAATCATAATTGAGTGCACAGCGAATCTATATTGTTGATGACGAACCGTCCATTTTGATATTGCTCGAATTGTGGGTCGGGCAGCGATGGGGGTACTCTGTGGAAGTATTCAATAATGGAAAAAATTTTCTCGACCGGTTTACAGAACCTCCTGATCTTGTTTTGTTAGACATCATGCTTCCGGACATAAGCGGGTTGGATTTATTGAAAGAGATCAAGCAGCGCAACCCCGAGCTTCCCGTCATCATGCTTTCTGCACAGGAGAGTATTGAGGTGGCACTCAAGACTCTTAAATTAGGAGCCGTTGATTATTTTAGCAAACCCATCGACTTTCCAAAATTAGAATTTGCCATAAAAAATTCCCTCAAGCTTGCAGCATTATCCCGCGAAATAGAGAATTTGCAGGAAAGTGTCGGAACACGGTTACATTTCGACAATATCGTTTCGCAGAGCGGAGAAATGCAGGACGTCTTTAAGCTCGTGAACAAGGTAACGCAAATTGATATTTGTGTACTCATCTTAGGCGAAAGCGGAACAGGCAAGGAACTCATCGCCCGTGCAATTCATTATAACAGCAACCGCCAAAGCGGCCCTTTTGTCGTAGTGAACTGCGCGTCCATTCCTCATGACCTCCTGGAGAGCGAACTCTTCGGACATGAACGCGGTGCATTCACCGGAGCAATTCAGCGGCGCATCGGAAAATTTGAGCAGGCGCATGGAGGAACGATATTTTTGGATGAAATCGGCGAACTGGACCAAAGTCTGCAGTCAAAAATACTCCGTGTTATTCAGGAAAAACAATTTGACCGTGTAGGCGGAAGTGAAACGCTCACCACGGATGCACGGCTTATTTTTGCTACGCATCGCGATCTTTGGGAGGAAGTGAAGCAGAAGGTTTTCCGTGAGGATTTGTACTTCCGCATTTCGACTTTTCCGATCATGCTCCCCCCTCTCCGACAGAGGAAATCGGATATTCTTTTGCTTGCAGATCATTTCTTGAAAAAAGTCGGCGTGGAATTGGGGAAACCCAATGTCCAATTCTCGCGCAAAGCTCTCGACCTGCTTTACAATTACCCATGGCCCGGTAACGTACGAGAATTAGAAAACGTCATTCAGCGCGGTTTGGTTTTGACAGACGGGCAGACACTCACCGAACGGGAATTACCGATCTTCATTCAGTCCTACGGTTCTGCGGAGACAGATAACAAACAAAATTCCATGTTCCAGGAGAGTCAGGATTCAATAATCTCATTTGAAAAAATCAAAGAAAACGCTGTCCGGCAAGCTCTCAAAAATACAAACGGTAATATTGCAGAAGCTGCACAGAAGTTAAAAATAGGCCGGGCTACTTTATATCGGCTTGTTGAAAAATACAAAATTATAGTTCCATAAAGCTGAATCCGATCCGTTGCGCCTTCCATCGATCGACGAACCAATAACTATCAGGAATCACTCTGCTTGTATAAAAAGAACCCCGGCTAATTTTTAACAACCGGGGTTCTTCAACAACATTGTGTCATCGCTCTCACTTCAGAGAGAAGAGCACAAACACTTAGGCACTGTATGTTGACGAAGCCGTATCACCGCCTCGTCCAGTCCAATTCGTATGGAAGAACTCGCCGCGCGGCTTATCGATCCGTTCATACGTGTGCGCACCAAAGTAATCCCGCTGCGCCTGTAGAAGATTCGCGGGCAGACGTTTCTGGCGATATCCGTCATAAAATGCCAATGAAGAACTCATGGACGGCATAGGAATTCCAACCAGCACCGCTGTCGACACAACCTTTCTCCATGAATCCTGACAATCCGCCATAATTTTCTTGAAGTACGCATCGAGAAGAAGATTCGGAAGTTTTGGATTCTTATCGTATGCAACTTTAATTTTCCCAAGGAATGTGCTTCGAATAATACAGCCTCCGCGCCATAGGAGTGCGATGCCTCCATACTTGAGATCCCAATGATATTCTTTTGCAGCTTCCTTCATTAACATATACCCCTGAGCATACGAAGTCAGCTTCGAAGCATACATTGCTTTTCGAATATCTTCCACAAACTTTTTCTTGTTGCCGCTGATTTTATTCTTCGCCGGTCCTTTTAAAATCTTTGAAGCTATAACGCGTTCATCTTTCAGAGCCGAAAGGCACCGGGCGAATACCGCTTCCGAAACCATCGTCATAGGGATGCCAAGATCAAGAGCCGAGACACTTGTCCACTTTCCTGTTCCTTTTTGACCGGCAGTATCGAGAATGGAATCGACGACATATTTTTTCTTTTCATCTTTAAAATTTAGAATGTCCCGTGTAATTTCAATAAGATAGGAGCTGAGTTCGCCTTCGTTCCATTCTTTAAACACTTCATACATTTCTTTATTGCTCATGCCCAGCCCTACTTTCATCATCTGGTAGCATTCGCAAATAAGCTGCATATCGCCGTACTCGATGCCATTGTGAACCATTTTCACGAAGTGACCAGCGCCATTCTCTCCTACCCAATCGCAGCATGGTGTTCCGTCTTCCACTTTCGCTGCAATTGCCTGAAAGATCGGCTTCACCGAAGGCCATGCAGCTGGTGATCCGCCCGGCATTATGGATGGACCTTTTAACGCGCCTTCTTCACCTCCGGAAACACCTGTGCCTATAAACAAGAATCCCTTACTCTCCACATACTTTGTTCTTCGAATGGTATCCGGAAAATGGGAATTGCCGCCATCGATAATAATATCTCCAGGTTCAAGCAATGGAATCAGCTGGTCGATGAATTCATCCACTGCTTTTCCGGCTTTCACCATAAGCATCACTTTACGCGGACGTTTCAATGAAGCAACCAATTCCTGAATTGAATGCGTGCCAATGAGTTTCTTTCCAGCACCGCGGCTTTGAATGAATTTATCGACTTTTTCCGTTGTACGATTAAAGACAGCAACAGTAAATCCGCGGCTCTCAATGTTCAGGACAAGATTTTCGCCCATAACCGCTAATCCGACTAATCCAAAATCACCTTTTTGTTCCATTATTAATCCTTCTTTCAATGTATTATTGATGTTTATACTACTTGATCAGTACTCTCAAATTACTTAAAACGATCCTTATGTGCCCACAAACCAAGTCCTGGATTTGAAATGTAAAATATTTTCTCTCCATCCGGCATGGTGTTGAAACCATCTTTGAGTTTTTCGGGGTCGTACTTCCTCGTCATATCATTCAACTCTGCATAGTGGAAGCCTACACTTTCAATTTCCTGTTTCGTAAGATAACCGGGACAATACGTAATTGAGAAGCGCCCCTCGGACGAACCATGAATCAAATGTGCAGCCGCACCCAAATTGTTTTTCAGGTCATCTTCGGCTTTTGCAATTTCCAATACTTTTGGCGTACCGATATACCCATAGCGGCGAATGAGACCGTCGATTTGTTTATCTTCACCAAATTCTTTGAGAGCAGGGGCCAACACGATCAGTTCGCCCCCGTCGGCAATTGCCATACGAGTTCTGTAGATGCTCTTATTACCAAGCCACGTGCTTTTGAATTCAGAAGGATCAAGATAGGCGATAACTTTTTTCAACGGTTCCTCGACCATTTGAAAATTCACTTTGAGCGACAAAGCGGCAGCACAATTGAAGCATTCAATATCATCACCAATATAAAGCCCGCGGACTACCAGCTGCCCATCAGTACCGCGTGAGACAACCGTCTGGACATAGATGATTGGCAAGTGCGCGGCAAAGTGATCTGATGCATAATTATAAACACGTCGTACCGGATTGTCTGCGCGGCCCATAATGCGTTCCATTCCGTATACTGCACCTAAAAAATGACTTTTGTTAATCCCTTCCGATCCGCCGGTTCCGACAAGAACATTTTTATTGTAATTTGCCATACCGATTACTTCATGCGGGACAACCTGACCTAGAGAGAGAATAAGATCGAAATTTCCTTCAACAAGAAGCTTATTCACCTGTGCTTTCCACGGGTAATCGAGTTTTCCTTCGGACTGTTGATATATAAAATCAGAAGGAACTTCGCCTAACGTGACGACATCGTTTCGCCAATGATGGACACGAAAGAGATTGAGCGGTGTATTACCGAACATAGTTTTGATTTCAAGCTCGGTCATCATCGAGTGAGTTCCGAGAGCCGGAAGGATATCCGTAAGTTTTTCCTTATAATATTCCCATGTTAAGCGCGTGAGTATTCCTGCATGTGAATGAAACCGCGTAAAATCAGGCGGAATAGCCAGCACTTTTTTCTTCACGCCTAATTTTACAAACGCCTGGTTAAGTCCATCCTTCAGGTCTTCTTCGTAGAGAGCATCACTTTCCGAACCACGGCTGTAAAGAAGCATGTCATTATCCTTCTTGCTGTCAACTTAGAGAACAAACGAACGCCATCGTTCGTTCATCGATGGCGTTTCTTTCCATTCCTTAAAGTCACTATTAACGTTGAATGCGAGCTGATCCGCCTTTTGCAAAAGCTTTTACTTGATCAACCGTTACCATAGTAGTATCACCTGGTGTTGTTGTAAGCAACGCACCATGCGCCCATCCAAGATTTACTGCTTCTTGCGGTTGTTCACCAGTCAAGAGTCCATAGATAAATCCAGACGCATATCCATCACCGCCGCCAACTCGATCAACAACATCCAAATCGGCTTCAGGAGAAACATACGTTTTGCCATCGATCCATGCAACCGCAGCCCAGCTATGATGATTGGTCGAATGAACTTCGCGCAATGTTGTCGCCACAGCTTTCACGTTGGGATGTTTCTTGACGACCTTATCGATCATACCAAAGAATGCAGTCGGGTCAAGCTTTGATTTTGATTCAACATCCTGTCCGGGAATACCAAGTCCTTTTTGCAGATCTTCTTCATTACCAACGAGCACATCGACATTTTCTACTATACGGGCAATAACCTCAGCAGCTTTTTTCTCGCCGCCCCAGATATTCCATAACTTAGCGCGAAAATTCAGATCGAAACTTGTAACAGCACCGGCTTTCTTTGCCTCTTTCATTCCTTCGATGATGAGTTCGCCGGTTGTTTCAGATAATGCAGCAAAGATTCCGCCGCTGTGGAACCAGCGCGCACCGCCGGCAAAAATTTCGTTCCAATGAAAATCACCTGGTTTCAACAACGCGCCAGCTTCGTGAGAGCGGTTGTAAAAAACTACAGGCGGTCTTACACCATGGCCTTGATCACTGTAAACCGTTGCCATGTTCGGACCGTTCACACCATTATGTTGAAAACGTTTATAGAAGGGTTTCACACCCATCGCCCTGACACGCTCGGCAATAAGATCACCGATAGGGTAATCAACCATTGCGGAAACGATACCTGTTTTCATACCGAAGCAATCGGATAAATTTGCCGCCACATTGAACTCGCCGCCGCTTACATATATTTTACATTCCGATGCTTTTCTGAAAGGGATAATACCGGGATCCAGACGATTTACTAATGCACCTAATGAAACCAAATCTAAAGAACCTTCCTTTTTGATATTCAAACCGCTCATTGTTTACTCCTTTGGGCTATCCATTCTCAGCATTCCATAATGTGTATATTCGTTTTAATTTTTCCTTTTTACTATTATTTTTATCACACGCCAGAGTATGCCGAAAATCCGCCGTCGATCGGAAGCACTATTCCGGTTACAAACTTCGATGCCGGTGATAACAGCCATAACATTCCGCCTAATAAATCCTCGGGCGTACCAAAACGGCCGCTTGGAGTATGATCAAGTATTTTCCTGCCGCGCGGAGTCAACTCGCCGGTTGCTTTATCAGTTAAGAGGAAACGATTCTGTTCGGTCAGGAAAAATCCCGGTGCAATCGCGTTCACACGGATGTTTGGTGTATACTCCTGCGCCATATGAACAGCGAGCCATTGTGTGAAATTACTGATTGCCGCTTTTGCCGCCGAATAAGCCGGAATGCGCGTCAATGGACGGAAGGCGTTCATAGAAGAGACGTTTAAAATAATTCCTTCCTTCTGAACTACCATCTGTTTACCGAAAATTTGACTTGGCAGTATCGTTCCAATGAGATTAAGATTTGAAACGAATTGTATGGCTTCTGTAGGAATATCGAAGAACGACATTTCAGCGCTTGTTGTCGCCTTCGGATTGTTTCCCCCTGCACCGTTGATCAGAATATCAATCTTACCATATTCAGCAAGAGTCCTGTCAGCGGCTTCCTGCACTTTTGCTTTATCGAGTACATCAATAAAAACCGTTTTATGTTTTCCTTTTGTACCTTGTAAAGATTGAAGTACTTTCTCGCCAAGTGCCATATCACGGTCAAGTATAACTACATTGGCATTGCAACCGGCAAGACATTTGGCCATTGCGCCGCAGAGCACTCCGCCGCCGCCGGTGATCGCAATTGTTTTCCCCGAAAAATCATAAGCCTTTGTTATTTCTTGTAAGTTCATTGAATTATCCTTTATTCAAATCTTTGTTTATAAATCTGCCGGTACATATCAAAAATCGCAGATATCGAACAATACAATGGAATATCTGGAACCGTTTTTATTTTTAAAAGAAGGCAAAAGTCGAATTCTTGACTTTATTCGTATTTCCTATCGATTATTTCTTTTTTCTATTCCTGGAGATAAATGATTAGAAAATTCTGCCTTAATGCAATAACACAACATTATTCGTCCTGCGCGTATAATATAGGAGAGATTCTGTAATATTCCCAGGATTCCGATACTGCAGCTTCATTTTTTTCTTGCACTGTATCATCTGGTAACACGAAATAGAATAATTGAGGCTTGGTTTGCATTTATTTTGCTTTCTCTGTATGTTTCCGGTGGTGTTTCAGGCAATTTCAACAATCGTTTTGATACCCACAAGGCGTCAATGATGAGATTATTTTTATTTCTGTCAATATTTTTCTTTTCAGTATCTTTCGCCCAATTCGACGAAGATATGCATAAATCCGCACCAAATCCTTTAAGTCCAATGACCGTTGAAGCTCTGCCATACTTGAGCGAAGATACAACCTCCATCAATCTCCTGGTGTTTTACAGGATTAATCCGCAGATTTTATTTTTTACGAAAACTTTCACTGCACACCATGAAATGTATGCAGCAAATGTCGAAATAGTCTTTGAACTCTTTGATGAAAAAGATGCTGCCGTCGCACGTGAATTCCGGCCGCTACGGATCGAACGGAATTTGCTTCCAGAAGAAGATGTTCCTTTTTCCGAGGAAGTTCAAGGAGCCCTTTCATTTAAGCTGAAAAAAGGATTGTACAAAATTGTTGTAGAGTCAAAAGACAGCGAATCCGGCAAATCATTCATCAATCGCAATACGAAAATTGATGCACGGACCTTTGCGTCCGGATTAAACCTCTCTCCCATTATTTTTGTTGAACCACTATCATCCGATACGCTCTTGAATAAACCCAGGGAATTTTTTCCAATGAACCGCGGAGGCAGTATCATCATTGGTCAACATGGCGGATGTCTGCTTCAAGTAATTTCACCGGACAGCACAACGGATATCCATCTCTCATGGCACGTGAACAGCAAAAAGGAAAATAACGAAGACTATCCTCAAGAATTGATCGGCGAAAGATTCATTCAGCAAAACGGCATACCTGTTATTCAAGAGCAATCGAAGCATGCTTCAATTTCAACAGTCAAGTCTTCGAATGTCAGTCGAATAGTCTATATTCCAATCCCGATAGAACGATTAGAGACAGGTACCTATGAAATAAGAATAACGGTGACGCAGGGAACGTCGAAATCTACGAAGGATTACAATTTCAATATCGTCTGGCCTTTAAAACCGCATTCTCTTTACGACTTCAAACTTGCTGTGGATGCAGTACGCCACATTGCAACAGAACAAGAAATTGATAGTATGACAGCTTTCAGTTCCAGCAAATCGATGGCGGCATTTCGTGCATTCTGGCACAAGCGCAATCCGGACACAACACGTGCGTTTAATTCTGCTATGGCAGAATATTACCGCCGCGTTGATGAAACGATAAAACGCTTTTCTTCTGCAAATGAAACCGATGGCTATCGCACGGATCGCGGACGCATTTACATATTATTCGGTTCGCCATCCATCATAAACCGTTTGCTGAAACCCAATTCCGCACCGACAGAGATCTGGACTTACGCGAAACTCAATCAACGATTTACTTTTACGGACCAGCGGAAAACAGGCAACTACATTCTTTCCAAAGTGGAGAATTATTGAAACCGGTTATTGCTATCACTCTCGGAGATTTTAACGGTATCGGACCTGAACTTGCCCTTAAAGCAGCGGCAAATAAATCAGTACAAAATAAATGTACTCCTTTGCTTGTAGGGCCTTTGAGAGTATTTGAACACGCAGCGAATCAATATAAAATAAAGTTAAAATTTGAAAGAGCGACTCTTGCGTCGCTCCAAAATCTGTCATCCAATACAACTCCTGTTGTTGATGTTGCCGACGGCATTGGTGCCGACATCCAATATGGAAGTCCGACCAAAGCTTCCGGAAGATCTGCCGGCATAGCACTTGAGAAAGCTGTTGAATTGTGTTTGCAAAACAAAGTGGCAGCAATGGTCACTGCACCTGTTTCAAAAGAAGCGCTTAATTCCGCCGGGTACAATTTCCCCGGTCAGACAGAAATGATTGCTTTACTGAGCCGTTCCCAGAGTGTCGTCATGCTGCTTGTCGCTGACACCATGCGTGTAGGATTGATTACCATCCATACCGGATTGAAGAATGTCACAGGACAAATATCCAAGGAAAAAATCGTTGAGAAAATTTCAATTATTCATGAATCACTGAAGAATGATTTTCGGTTGAAGAAACCAAAACTTGCCGTTCTTGCACTCAATCCGCATTGCGGCGAGAATGGATTGATAGGAACAGAAGAGAATGAATTTATCATTCCTGCAATTGCAGAGTCTCAAGCCGCTGGAATTCTTGCCGAAGGCCCTTTCCCCGCTGATGCATTTTTTGGCAGCCACTCCTACAAGAATTTCGACGCTATTGTCGCTATGTACCACGACCAGGGTTTAATTCCGATAAAGATGAATTCCTTCGGCAAAGGTGTAAACTTTTCGGCCGGACTAAAAATTATACGCACGTCTCCCGATCATGGTACCGCGTACGATATTGCGGGAAAAAACAAAGCCAATTGTTCCAGCATGCTCGAAGCAATTAACCTGGCACTCACAATATCAAAAAATAGGCTGATGAATGGTTGAACTCAAAAACGTTAGCGTTTCGTTTGACAACCAGCATGTTCTCGACGGTATAACCTTTTCAATGAAACAAAGCGAGTTTGTCTATTTGGTCGGTCAGACAGGTATGGGCAAAAGTACGTTGATGCGTTTGATGTATTTTGATTTACTGCCATCCTCCGGTAAAGTAAGAATTGCCAGTTATGATTCTGCATCCATTACGAGCCGTCAAATACCGCGCCTGCGGCGTCGGCTTGGTATCGTGTTTCAAGACTTCAAATTGCTGGAAGATCGAAATGTGTATGACAATGTTGCATTTGCACTTTTTGTCACGAACGCACGCCGCAGTAATATCAAAAAGAAGGTATTACATGTGCTCGCCGATGTTGGCTTAAGTCATAAGCGTTATCAAATGCCGCATGAATTATCCGGCGGAGAGCAGCAGCGCGTTGTCATAGCACGGGCTCTTGTGAATGAACCGGTTATTCTCCTTGCGGACGAGCCCACCGGCAATCTTGATCCTACTTCTTCAGCTGAAATCATGGAACTTCTGACAAAAATCAATATGCGTGGGACTGCCGTTTTGATGGCGACTCATAATTATGATCTCGTAAAGAAATATCCAGCCAGAGTTGTTCAGTTAAAGGAAGGAAAACTAACAGAAGTTGACTTGAAAAAAGGAAAATAGCACAGAAGAGTGAAACGATGTTTCCGCATTCGTGCACACCGTTTCATGGTATCGTTTTATATCTATTTTACCTGTTCAACTCTTTTTACTTCCGGGTGCTCAATCATTAATGCCCGCTCTACGCCGGCCCGCAACGTCATCAAAGACATCGGGCAGCCAGCGCACGATCCCAGCAACCTCACTTCAACAATGCCATTATCTTTGATCTGAACTAATTGCACATCTCCTCCATCTATTGCAAGAAAAATACGAAGACGAGAAAGACTTGATTCAATGGCTTGTTCAGTGAGCACGCAATTTCCCTTTTAAGAATAAATCTATTCTCTTTTTTTGCACCATGTGATGCCGGAAATGCATGACAATCAATTGAAACCATTCCTTTGCTCCCAAATATCCTAATGCACGATGTTTGGTTTTACCAAAATGAACGGCATGATCAATTTCAACGGATAGGTCTTGAAGCTTTTTCTCTAACAACCTCATTCCTGCTTTTATTCTTTCTCTATTCTCCGGTTGTTTGGGAGTATACATTGGAGACGGCGGCACTTTGATTCGGACCGGAGGAATTGAATTTATAGTGTAAATCAGTTTTCCCTGAAAAGTTTTTTTCTCCCGCTGGTTCTCATCGTTGACAAGGCACTCTTCAATTTGTTTTATATGATAGTTCAACGTGCCCATGACAAGATGTTCATATACTTGTCCCATGGACCAGCTCTCCGGTGAAGGTTTCATTGCAAATTGTTCGTCGGAATATTTTTCCAGTTCAGATTCCCATAGAGCGGCAATTTTTAAATACCTATGAAATACGCTATTCATCATCATACCTTATCCATCTGCATTCTCTCCAGAAAGAATTTCTTTTGTTGCTTCTTCGGTATTAATTCTGGCCGGGAACCAATATCTCTATCTTCGGTATCGACGGCGTTCCAAGATATTGAATACTGATCTGAGCTGCGAGCTGCCGTGCTATGCCTTGAATAATTTTCCCCTGCTGGGAGTCCGGTTCTCCATGAACAATGGGATTCCCCTTGTCTCCGCCGATACGTACCTTTGTGTCAATAGGAATTTCACCAAGGAACGGAACATTGAGTTCTTCCGCCGTCCGTTTACCGCCACCGCTGTCGAATATATTTTCGCGTTGACCGCAGTGACTACAAATAAAATAACTCATATTTTCAACGATTCCCAGCACCGGAACGTTGACTTTATTGAACATCACCAGTCCCTTCTTCGCATCCGCAAGCGCTACATCCTGCGGTGTCGTAACAATCACTGCACCTGTCAATGGAATTGTCTGTACAAGCGTAAGTTGAATATCGCCTGTACCCGGCGGCATATCAAATATAAGATAATCCAATTCACCCCAATGTACATCGGACATAAATTGCTTCACGGCACCGCTTGCCATCGGTCCGCGCCAAATAACCGCTTCCATCGGATTGACAAGAAAACCGATCGACATAACTTTCACGCCGTACCGTTCCAACGGTTGAAGTTTATTATCCAATACTTTGGGCCGATCACTGATGCCAAACATCAGGGGAATACTTGGACCATAAATGTCGGCATCAACAAGTCCAACCTTTGCACCATCCATAGCCAGAGCGACTGCAAGATTCACTGCTACTGTCGACTTGCCTACACCGCCTTTTCCACTAGCCACTGCAATGGTATTCTTAACACCGGACAAAATATTATCTTTTTGCGCATGCGTGTTCCGCTGAACGTTTGAAGTCATAGTGATATCGATCTTCCCGACTCCTTCAAGAGCGGATCGAAGAGCGTTCTCGCAATCTGTAATAAATTGGTCCCGCACCGGACACGCCGGTGTTGTGAGCTGCAAATCGAACCTGATATCGTTTCCTGTGATGATCAGGTTTTTTACAAATCCTAGCTCTACAATATTGCGGTGCAAATCAGGATCTTTGACTTGTTGAAGAGATTTTAAAATATTTTCTTCTGTAAGTTTCAGCATAAGATTAACTTTTCTATTTCATGAATGAATGGACGATCCGCTTAATTCAATTTCTACAACGATGACAAGGGATAATCGGTTCCTCTCCTCTGCCGGCGAATACACCTCTCCGGAATTTCAACAGCACTTGGGAAGAAATACCATCCGGTCTACACAAGTGTTCTTCCGCTCAATCGTTTCAATGCTTCCAAATAAAGCGCTGATGTTTTTAAGACAACATCAAGCGGTAATTTTGGTGCAGGCGGTTTTTTGTTGAAGTTTATGGAAAGCAGATAATCACGAACGAATTGCTTATCATAACTTTCTTGTCCGCGGCCGGGCTGATATTTGTCTTTCGGCCAAAAGCGGGAAGAATCCGGTGTGAGCAATTCATCAATAAGAATCAGTTCGTTTTTTTCATTCAATCCAAATTCCATCTTGGTATCGGCAATAATAATGCCTTTTTTTTCAGCGAGCTCTGCTCCATGGCGATAGATTTTCAACGAGATGTCTTTCACTTTTTCGGAAAGTTCTTTACCGATGATAGCCGCCATCTGCTCGAATGAAATATTTTCGTCGTGCTTGCCGACATCTTCTTTTGTTGTCGGTGTGAAGATCGGTTCAGGAAGCTTGGACGATTCAACGAGCCCATCCGGCAATTGGATACTGCAAACACTTTTACTTTTCTGGTATTCATTCCAACCCGAACCGGAAAGATATCCGCGGACGATGCACTCAACCGGCAGAGTCTTTGTCTTTTTCACAAACATCGAGCGGTCGCCAAGCGAATCCCAATAGGGCTTGCATGCTGCAGGGAAATCGTAAACGATGGATGAAATAAGATGATTGGGAATGATATCCTTCGTTTGTTCAAACCAGAAATCGGATATTTGCGTTAATACTTTTCCTTTATAGGGAATGCCTTCGTTCATCACAACATCAAACGCTGAAATGCGGTCTGTCGCAACGATAAGCAGTGCTTCACCGAAATCATATATGTCGCGAACTTTGCCGCGATTCTTCAGTTTCATTCCGGGAAAATTTGTTTGCGTGATAACCGGTTCCACGATATTGCTGATCATAAATCCTCTTTGGTGAAAGTACAAGTGACAGTCAGTGATTCTTCCAATCGTTTCATATACTCGCTGCGTGGAATTTCGCGCGCTCCAAATTTTTTCAGGTGCGGCGTGAGGTACTGAGTATCAAGCAATTTCAATCCGCGTTCCTTCATTCTTTGAACAAGATACACGAGTGCAATCTTAGAACTATCCCGCATTCTACTGAACATCGATTCGCCGAAAAAAGCTCCCCGAATTGCAACGCCGTAAAGTCCGCCGGCAAGGGAGCCGTCTTTCCATGTTTCGACACTGTGAGCGAGTCCAATCTGATGAAGTTTGCAATAACTTTGAATAATCGTTTCCGAAATCCACGTTTCTTCCCGTTCTGCACACGCACGGACTACTTCTTCAAACCGTTCATTCATTCGAACTTCAAAATCTTCCTTTTTGATTGTCAGTCTCAGACTGCGGGGAATGTGAAAATCATTTAAATCAAATATCGTTCGAGGATCCGGTGAGTACCAGCTTATTTCCCCTGTTTTCGAATCCGCCATCGGGAAATATCCATTGCAGTACGCCGTACACAAAAATTGCGGATCAATGATTTTCAAGTGTGTCGATCTCACCTGCATTTTTTGTCGGCATTCCCGTATGAAAATATTACAATCACTGTGACTTGTACTTTTTAGTCTCCAAATGAAGTTCCAACCATTCTTGCAGCATGGATATATTGCGAGTCAAGCGGCACAGTTCGGAGTTTTAATATTGCTTCCTTAACAGGGACAGCCACAACTTCCGTTCCGCGCAGACTTACCATATACCCGAATTTACCCTGCGCCGCCAGCTCTAGTGCCATCGCGCCGTATCTTGTCGCGAGGATACGGTCATAGGGAGTTGGACTGCCTCCACGCAAAACATGTCCTAGTACGACAACGCGTGTCTCAAGTCCGGTTGCCTCTTCAATCTTTCGCCCAACAAGATCTCCAATTCCGCCTAAGCGTACCGGGTCAGTGCGTTTTTTATCCATTTCTTTTACAACAACATCGCCTTCGGCAGGCTTTGCCCCCTCTGCTACACAAATAATGCTAAAACGGTTTCCGCGTTTACTTCGCAGCAGAACATGTTCATAGACCCTCTCCCATGTAAATGGAATTTCCGGAATCAGAATTGCATCCGCACCACCGGCAATTCCGGAACCAAGTGCTATCCATCCGGCATACCGTCCCATCACTTCCACGACCATGACACGGTGATGCGAGGAAGCAGTCGTATGAAGACGATCGATCGCTTCCGTTGCTACCCAGACTGCAGAATCATATCCGAATGTCACGTCGGTCGCAGAAAGATCATTGTCGATGGTTTTTGGAACACCGATAAAATTCAGACCGAGTTCTGTAAAACGGTCCACGATGTGCATCGTTCCGTCTCCGCCGATTGCAATAAGAGCATCCAAGTTCCAATCGCGGTAATTTTGAATGGCTTGACTCGAATAATCCAGCACCTCGATGCCATTCGGTGTCTCTACCGGATATTGGAAAGGATTCCCTTTATTGGATGTACCGAGAATTGTCCCGCCCATATTGACAATGCCGCCGACATCCTTTGGTGTCAATTCGCGTATTCTTCCTTCGACAAGACCTTCAAAACCGTCTAAAATTCCGATAACAGTTGAATTAAACCGTGTCATTGCCGGTTTTGCTATGCTGCGAATTACAGCATTCAAGCCCGGGCAATCGCCACCGCCCGTCAAAATTCCGATTCTCTTTAAATTGGTATTCATATCCAGCGTTTCATTTGTGAGTAATTCTCTCCAGAGAAAGGTACAAAAAAGTGTGTTTTGTTTCCACCGATCCGATCAAACGAACGAAGCCCCTCCAGCTGTTCTGAAGAGGCTTCATGAAAGATCATGAAAAGAGATTATGCTGTTTTGTTCTTTTCCTCCGTGATAAGCTGGTATTTTTCACCAAGCCAGGCACCTAAGAATGAAACTAAGAATCCCATAATCAATCCTAGAACGATGAATTTTCCCGGAACACGGTACGCAATAATGAATCTCAGAAAAATCCAATCGAGAATGACTGCAAATATTCCTGCAACTGCAGGCTCTCGAAGTGTTACGCCGGGTGATTTTAATCCCACAACAAATCCCATCGCTACAAAACTCACAATGAATCCCGTGGTTGATAATTTATAGATGTGAGGAGGAAAAACAGTTGAAAGAATAAACACGAATAATACATTAAGAGCAAAACCAATAATTGCACCGACAATCACCCATTTCCAGAGAAATTTCTTCGTATGTTTTTCATCAGCCGAAGAGTCATCTCCTTGTAATTTTTCTCCTGCCCAACCGCCAAGCCAGGAAAATCCTACTCCGAGAATTAAAAGAAGAATACTGAGCGATGTCGAGAAATGAATCTCTGCATTTGTTATGAGGCGCAGAATAAACATGATGATCATCACGAATGCCCCGCCAATGGATGCTTCATTAATGGTAATACCCGGTGAAAAATATCCAATGACAGCACCTGTTACAATACACCCGCCAATCATAATCAACACTTGAACTTCACCGCTATGGAACGTTGGTGCTACAATAAAATATGAGGCTCCTACAATGATCAGTCCAGCAAGAACCGATAAAATAACCCATTTCCAATGCAGCTTGGGCTCCTGATGTGCATTGTGTGTCATAACATTCTTCCTTTTAGAGGTTGATGAGCTGGTGGTATATTTATACCGATGGTGAATATCTTAAAACAATGAAGGAAAAGCAAGAATTATGTTGCGAAAATACACCATCCAAACAATATTGAGCCTCAACTCAGAAAATATTCATATGGATTTTGGGAAGATCATTTCGAGAAAGCATCCAATTGTTTTTTATCCTGGACATCAGGAATTGACTGCACTGTTTTGAACTTCTCCGTTAAACCTGCCAATTGTTTGTCGGCTTTATCATAGTTATTCTTCGCATTGTTGAGCTGTGATCCGAGGGTTTCAAAAACATCATTAAATTTTCGCAATTCCGTGCCTAACAATTCAAGATTCTGGAATATTTCTTTCGCACTCCGTTCGATCTGCAAACCTTTCAAGCCAAGGGCAATAACCCGCAGATGTGCATAAAAACTATTGGGCGAGACCGGTACAACCCGCCGTTTCGTTGCATAGGCATAGAGACCGTCTTCTTCTGCGTACGATTCTTCCTTGATAATGGTTTCGTAATAAATATTTTCTGCGGGAATGTACATCAATGCAAAGTCGAACGTCCCTTCATCAGGTAAAATATATTTTTCCGAGATTGCGTCGATATGTTTTTTTACATCCGATTTGAAAAGACGGGCGGCGGTTTTCTTTTCCTGTTCCGTTTTCGCATCAAGCATCTTGCGGAAATTTTCAAGCGGGAACTTGGAATCCACAGGCACTTTACCGCCGGCTGTATTAATAATCGCATCGACTGTCTGGCCATTGCGGAACGTATACTGAATATCATACGCATTTGCGGGAAGAACTTGTTTGAGCAAATCTTCCAGCAGTAATTCACCGAGCCCGCCGCGCAGCTTCGGCGCTTTCAGCATTTCCTCCAGTTTGGAAACACTTTGGCCTAACTCTTTAATTTCCTGCGTTGCTTGGCCAAGCTCACCGAGTTTATTCTGTACATCCTGAATAACTTTCGCAGCATTATCCAAGCGAGAACCCATTTGACCGGTGTTATTTTGCAGCTGAGATGTGACACTGCTTAATTGTGAAGTAACGGTTGTGAGCTGTTGATTCACAGTTTCTGTCGTTGCCTGCAGACTCTTAAACACAACATCAGTCGTATTCTTCAGTGAAGTAACAAGTGTATCAGCAGTGTTTTTAAGATTCTGACTTACTTCGCCTCGTAATGCATCGACTTGCTGTTGAAAGAGCAGTGCCGTCTCGGAAGAATTTTCTCCTTTTCGTGATGATTGTCGAAGCAAGAGAATGACAATCAAGAGTATGACTAATAATGAAATAATGAATGATGCAATTTCCATGCCGGTTCTTCCTCTTATCCTTCTATCATTGACAATATAATTTCTATCACTTTTCTTGTCACATTTGCCTCGTCAAAAACACCGATATCACTGTTGCCATAAACATAATGAACATCACACGTGCAAGCGGACCATGATCTTTCTTCAACCATCCCCACACTATTGCGGCTCCGATCATTGTTCCAATCAGAGCAAGTGTACCGGTGATACATTCTAGCACGCCGAATGTGCCTCCATAATAAAAATCAGGGCTCCGGTCATTCCAGAACCGTCCATAAATGACAAGCAAATGCGCCGTATACACCATCAATGATTCCCTGCCGACATCCAACACCACCGACTTCCCCGTCTTACGAATGTCTGCATAGAACCAGCACGCGGCAAGCAATACCATCACAATGGAAAGCCGCTCAATAAAGAATAATGGATTTGCAGTGAAATTTATTGAGAAAGAATGAATAAGAGTCTGCAATTCCAATCCCATGAGACACACAGCCAGCAGAAAAACTCCGATAAGTGTAAAACGTACAATAAATTCTTTTTCTTTTTTTTGTTCGCGTGCATCGTTATATCCGGAAGCGAAGTAACCCCCAAAGAGCATGAATGCCAGCCACGGGAAAACCGGGAAGAGCGAATAATGTCGGTTGTTGATATATGCAGCGATTGGTGCTGGAATCCAATTCAAGAAATCATAGTCATAGACGAACACCGTCGCAGCAACAACGAACAATCCGCCTGTCAGGAGAAACATTCGGTACGTCCGGTTATTCCTTATCAATAATCTTGATAGAAAAAGGACGAACAACCCAAACGCAATGCACTGAAGAATATCTACCTGATAGAACAGCAGCCAACCTTCTTCTGTTGTCTCCGTGATCATTCGGTGAAATGAAAAGAACGGCAGGTGCAGAAAATACCCTATGCCCCACACCAATCCGATTCGCCCAATTTGTTTCCAGAATGCAGGTCCGTACGTCCGGAATGATTCCAACTTCCTCTGACTTGCAATGATGAATACAAAGCCGGAAATAAAAGTAAAACTTGGTGCGACCAGCCCATTTATGAAGTTCAAATAATGAAACCAGGAAGTAGTTTTGAAGGCCGGGAGGATCAATGCATTGAATACATGAACTTCAATCATCACAATCAACGCCCATCCGCGCAAAAGATCAATGAACGCAAGCCGGTTTTTTGCGGGAGTTGCCATTTAAAAATTGATACCGGTAACTAGTTTTTTGAGGGAACCATAATGTTCGTTCATTGTCAAATGAGTTTCATGTTCTTTCCAACTTTTTCAAATGCTTCAAGTGCGCGATCAATATCTTTTTTCTTGAGTGCCGCAGAGATCTGGGCACGCAAACGTGCTGCACCTTTTGGAACAACCGGATACCACAAACCTTTTATATACACTCCGGCTTTGAGTAATCTGCCGCTCATCTCCTGCGCAACGGATGCTTCACCGAGCATGATCGGGACAATCGGATGCTTGCCTTCAATAATTTTGAAACCAATACCCTTGATTTCTTTTCTGAAGTATGATGTATTGTCCTGAAGCCGCTTGATGATGAAGTTGTCTTTTATGAGTAAATCGAACGCTGCGAGAGAACCGCAAACGACAGCCGGCGGAAGGGAATTTGAAAAAATATACGGGCGTCCTTTTTGGCGCATATACGCGATCATTTCTTTCGAGCCGCTGATAAAACCGCCGGCTGCACCGCCAATTGCTTTGCCGAGAGTTCCGACGGTAACATCAACTTCACCCAGCCGGTTATAGTGCTCTGCGGTACCCCTGCCCGTCCTGCCGCATACACCAATTCCATGTGCGTCATCGACAAAAACAACGGCATGATATTTTTTTGCGAGCTCAAGAATTTCCGGCAGCGGGGCTAAGTCGCCTTCCATACTGAAAACACCATCTGTAGCGATCATCCGAATGCGGTAATCTTTATTTTTATCTTCTGCCAATTGTCTTTCGAGATCGGCAGTATCCCCATGATTATATATCTTACGATCTGTTGTTTCCGCACGGCAAAGCCGCTGTCCATCAATAATGCTGGCGTGATTCAACCTGTCGCTGTAAATAATATCTTGGTAGTTTTCGTATCCCAGCTTTTCGTTTGTCAGCGCAGAGAAGAATGCAACATTCGCCGCAAAGGACGAAGAAAAAAGAATCGTGTCTTCCGATTTCAGAAATTTAGATATTTTCTTTTCCAGTTTGAGGTGAATTGTTTGTGTGCCGGTGAGAAAGCGCACCGAGGCAAGCCCGTAGCCATATTTTTTAATGCCATCGATTGCGGCTTGACACACCACGGGATGATTCGCCATCCCTAAATAATTGTTCGATGCAAGCATGACCGCTTCTTTACCCCGCACCTTTACGAGACCGCCCTGTGCAGACTGCAGCGCAGTTTCATACTTCATCGTTTGAGATTCATCGAGCCGTTTCAGCTCGGCGGCAAGCAATTCGTTGAGATTCATGACTGGCTGGTTTTTGGTATTCGTTTGGTTTTAGATTTTCATGTTCAGGGAAATATTTTTAGACAGATTCTCACTATTTCTTTCGCAGGCGGACAGAGAAGGATCCGTCCATTCCGTGTTTATGCCTGAAGGTTTCTACCTGTCCTTGATTTCCAATAAAATCCTGATGAATACTATCGTTTCCAGGTTCGATCGTAAATTCAGAATGCTGCAGAAGAAATTCATTGATAAGACCGATATTCTCTTCAGGTTCAATAGTGCACGTGCTATACACAAGGACTCCCCCTGTTTTCACAAGTTTCGCCGCATTCTCCATGAGAGAATTTTGTAAATGTACGAGTTTGGGAATATCATCTGCATCCCGCTGCCACTTTGCATCCGGTTTCTTTGAAAGCACGCCAAGACCCGAGCACGGTGCATCCACCAGTACTTTATCTGCCTGAGGAATTTCAATCGTTGCACCGTCATCAGCGATCAAATGTACATTAGCGATACCGAGCCGCTGGCAGGCATTCTTCACAAGATGGAGCCGGGTCTCATATCGATCGACAGCAATAATTTCACCGGAGTTTTTCATTAATTCCCCGATGAAGGTTGTTTTCCCGCCGGGAGCCGAACAAAGATCGATCACACGTTCTCCCGGTTTTGGATCCAGTAAAAGCACAGGCATGCCCGCACTTTCGTCCTGAACGGAAAAATATCCCTGTTGGAAGAGTTCCGAACTGCCGATGCCTGCCATATGCTGAACTCTGACAAAATAATCGAGATACTGCGAACGTGTATATTGAATTTGATGTTTTTCTAATAACGAAAGGAAATATGTGAAATCAACTTTTAAGCGATTGACACGCAGGGCTAAATCAGGAATGGCATTATTTGCTTCCATCATACGCTTCGCATCATCATAACCATAACGTTCCATCCAGCGTTTCGTCATCCAAACAGGATGTGATTCTATGACTGCCAGATTTCGGATTTTATCTTCTTCCGGATCCGGATAACGAATGTTTTCAATATTGCGGATGATGTTGCGCAAAATCGCATTGACCAGGTCGGCCGCTTTTTGACCGCGTAATCGTTTCGTAAATTCCACCGCTTCGTTCACAGCAGCAGAATGCGGCACCCGGTCAAGAAATTGAATTTGATACAAAGCCACGCGAAGTGCATTCTTGATGTTTGTTTCTGCCTTCGTGAAATTGCCGTGGAAAAAACCTGTCAAGACCCAATCGAGTTTCATTTTCCAACGAATCACACCGGTAACAATCTCATTCATCAGCCCTTTATCCAACTCATTCATATCGTCTGAACCCAATTCGGCATCTAATAATTTATCAAGATAGGAGTCTGAACGCTCGATACGGTTGAGGATTTTTACAGCTGTCCCGCGCGGGCCGGCATAGACATTTGCTGATTGAGGTTGATCTTGCTGTTCTGAGTTTTCTTGCATTCAAATTTCTCTTATCATTCTTGTATACCATTCAGGCGGCGTTCTTCCGACGTTGAATTATATACTTCTCGAAAAAGTTCCGCTTCTATATCCATCAACCCGATATTCCGTCTTGCCATGACAAGCCGCGCTACACTGACTGCTTTTTCAATATTATAAGCTGAAAAAGGTTCATGCGCACTACACCAGGAAAACGACGGGACATATTTCGGTGGAAATCCGATTCCAAAAATATTACAACACACACCGACCACCGTTCCGGTATTCAATGTTGTGCCGATCGCGCTTTTTGAGTGATCGCCCATGATGAGACCGACCGACGACAACCCCGTGTCAATTTTTTCCGTCCCGATTTGAACTGTGACTCTGCTGTAGTTATTCTTCAAATCACTGTTATTGGTACCGGCGCCTAAATTTACCCACGAACCAAGATAGGAATGCCCAAGAAATCCGCCATGCTGCTTGTTTGAGTAACTATGTATAATTGATCCTTCTATTTCACCGCCAACTTTACAGACAGGTCCGATTGTTGTGTTTTCATAAATCTGAGCACCGGCTTTGATGGAGGAGCCATCTAAAATACATGCTGGTCCAATAATAGTGGATTGAGGCAATACGTTTACATTTTTGCCAATATAAATTGGGCCAGCCTCTGCATCGAGCACTGTACCCGGTTTGATGACAGCGCCTTTTTCAATGACGATGTTACTCTTTCCTAACATATGTACACCGGGGTGTATTTTCCCCCGAATGTGTGATTTCTTCTTCCCTGCTTTTTTGACAAGTGAATCAAAATCTTTCACAATCTGAGCACCATTCTTTTGAATCAAATCCCATGGATAAGAAACCGTCTCTACTTCTATTTCCATTTGGGGTAATCCCATAAAACTCGAAAGAGACAATGGAGATGAAAGATTTTTCTTTATTCGATCCAGATTTGCTCCATGGACATACGCGGCAATGAGTTGCTTGTTCGAGACATAGACAACATCTTGTTTTGACGCCAACGGAATCTTCTTTGCAAGTGTTTCATCGGCGAGTACACGTCCATTGATAAAGAGACATTCAGCAGCGGATATTTCATTGATCGAGAATTGCGGTTTTCGGAACTTGATACATACGGCGAGAGATTTCCTGCATTGAATAGCAGTATTCGCACGCGGATATGCCCGTACTATTTTTTCTTTTAATGAAAATATACCACAGCGCAAAGCATAGACCGGCCTGAAATGAACTAATGGAAGGAATTGTGAAAAATGATTGTCTTCAAAAATACAGATTTGTGGTGCCATCGGTCAGGTCCTTTTTTTGAACGGGTGGTAAAGTGATGGTTCCGGATTGTGAACCTCTCCACTGCCGACAACAAAAAAGCGGAATGCATTTTTCAGAACACATTCCGCCTTTCGGAATTTAAACGCCGTAATTATACCCCCGCAGTTGCTGCAGCCGGTGTTTCTTTCTTCGCAGCGTACTTCTTCTTGAACTTCTCTATGCGCCCGGCTGAATCAAGCAATTTCTGTTTGCCAGTATAGAACGGGTGACAACTGGCACAAATTTCGATATGCAGATTGCCTGCTGTAGAACGGGTTTCAAAGACATTTCCGCATACACAGGTAACTACTGCCTTTTTATATGTTGGGTGAATTCCTTCTTTCATCGCTATCCTCAAGACTTTAATATTATGAACTGTTAATAAAATACGGAAAACCAAACTGATTTGCAAAGAAAATTTTCCCTATTACATTATACTACCTCTTTCATTTAATCAAATACAACAGTTTTTCGACCATCAACAAGGATACGATCCTGCAAGTGGTAACGGATTCCGCGAGACAGCACCAAACGTTCCAAATCTCTCCCTTTCCGAATCAAATCATCCAATGAATCTTTGTGTGATATCCGGATAATGTCTTGTTCGATGATCGGTCCTTCATCAAGCACATCTGTAACATAGTGACACGTTGCTCCGACGATCTTCACACCCCTTTCGTATGCCTGTTTATACGGATTGGCACCTGCAAATGCAGGTAAAAACGAATGATGAATGTTTATAATGCGATGCACATAATTCTCAACCATCGTTGAAGAAAGCACCTGCATATAACGAGCCAGAATTATCGTATCGATCTTTTCGCTTCGTATTAATTCTAATTCTTTTTTCTCCTGCAGTGCTTTATTCTCCTTTGTGATCGGAAAGAGATGAAATGGGATATGATATCGATCAGCAAGAAACCCAAGGTCCGGATGGTTGGAAATAATGAGCGCAATTTCCGCATCGAATTCTCTTAAGTCATGCCGCCAGAGAATTTCTTGCAGGCAATGTGCATATTTTGACACGAAGATTGCTATTTTGCGCTTGTTCTTATTCAGCCTGATGGACCATGTTGCTTGGTACTCACGTGCAAGCGGCTGGAATATCTCTTCCAATTTATCCGGAGGAACACTAAATGTCTTCAAATCCCATGTTACTCTAAGGAAAAATATATGATCTTCTTCATCGACATGTTCATCCAAATCAACAATATTGCCGTTCCGCTCAAAAATGAATTGAGCAATTTTGGAAACTATCCCCCTTTGGTCCGGACATGTTAGCAAGAGCGTTGCCGTCAGATTTTTTTCATTCATAATACTCTCCTTGTACTTTATTAAAATAGGTTAGTCCTTGGTGAGTTGCAAGATGTTGGTCAAACTTCTTTTATTTGTGCTTTTGGGGATCACAGAAACGAATATTCTATGCTGTCTTCATTCGTAAGAAGTCCGGTACATCTTGGACCTCTTCAGCCTGCATTCACTCTCTGCATATACAGAGTAATAATTTTCTTCTTCAATCAAATCTTGAATCTCAATCTCTTATTCGGTAGATTCTAATTGATGAGACGAGTACTGTTTATACTTGCTATGAGCGGATGTGCCTCAACGGCACTCTTTACCCAGCAAATGACATACGACTTCCTCCGTACCGATGTAAGCGCACGTACCGCCGCATTGAACGGAAGTTTCGTCTCGATGAAGGATGACCCCAATGTCCTGTTCTATAATCCTGCATCAATAGGAACACTGACCACGCCCAAAGTTTCTGTCAGTTATGTGAACCATTTGATGGACGTCAATGCCGGATCATTGAGTTATGGACAAACTCTTGAAGGCGTCGGAAGTGTCGGCGCAGGCATCCTCTATGTGAACTATGGTTCATTCAACAGAACCGACGAATTCTTAAATGTCCTTGGTACATTTAACGCTGCAGAATTAGCACTTATTGCCGGTATAGCTGCACACTATGATGATGATATCCTCGTAGGGATGAATGTAAAGTATATTTATTCTTCAATCGCAGAATACACTTCCACCGCGCTTGCTGTCGATCTCGGATTTCTGTACGATATTCCGTCACAAAACCTTTCGATCGGCGGCAGTGTTCTCAATATTGGCAAACAATTAAAATCATACGCAGGCGTCAATGAGATGCTTCCTCTTGATGTAAAATTCGGGATTACCAAACGACCGGAGCATCTTCCTGTTTTCTTAAACATCGATTTTCACAGGTTAAATGATAACGTCGACAATTTCTTTGACCGCTTCAGTAATATTACCCTAGGTGCGGAATTTTTGATGAGCAAATCACTGCGGGTTCGTGTTGGATACAACAACAAACAGCGCAAAGAACTCAAGACGGGAACATCAGCAGGACTTGGCGGATTCTCCCTTGGTGCCGGCCTTGTTTTGAAGGACTATCAGATTGATTACTCGTACAATTCCTACGGCGTTTTTGGCGGGATTCAACGATTTTCTCTCGGCATCAATTTGTAGAAGTATTCAAGCAGAAGGTAGATTCGTTCTTCAACAAACTTTCCTTAACGTAAAAACAAATCCAATATTTTTTCGCTCACATAAAAAAGCGTCATTCCTGCGAATACTAACAGCGGCGGCATACGGTTTTTTGTTTTATTGACTTCCGGTATCAAATCACTCGCTCCAACATACGTAACGGTTCCGGCCGAGAAAGCAAATGCTATTCCGGCAAGTTGTGCATCAACATGCTCCAGCAAGAAGACTGAACACGCTCCCAAAAATGTAGCAGCCCCAATACCAATGGCCGAAGACAGTACGATGGTACGCGTGAAGCCGGCAGTCATCATAATCGAACCGATAGTAAGTCCCTCTGGAAATTTATGCAAAAGAATTGCAAAGAAAATTAAAAGACCCAGAGAGAAATCATATTGGAATCCGACTGAAATTGATAATCCATCAAAAAAAGCGTGTATGAGCAATCCCGTGAAGGCGGAATATCCTGTCGTTCTTGATACCATGACATCATGGTGGGTCTCTTCACCAAAATGCAAGTGCCCGACAATGGTATGTTCAAAAAAATGTATCGTAGCGAAGCCGATGAGAATCCAAATAGCGGCAGACTCGCCGACAAAGTGAAAGCTTGCCGGCACCAATTTGAGAAAAACAAGTGCTAAAATAAATCCGGCACTAAGCGCAAGGAGCGTTTCCTGAAATAGTGTAGGCCAGCTTTTGCGCGAAACAATGAGGGATCCGCCAAGCACAACGGCGAGTGAAGCGATGAGAGCAAGAAAGAGTATTTGAATTTTCATTTGCTGCGTATGTATGGTTGTTGAAGATATATTTTGGCATCCTGATACGAATTTTCATATTCTTTCATCGTGAGTACCTTTTTATACTGCTCCATGGCATCATATCGTTTTCCCTGTGCATCGTAGATCATACCGATGATAAGGTTTCCAAGAGACATAAAGCCGGATGGTTCTTCTTTATCCAATTTCCTGGATATTTCATCACAAGCATAAAAATTTTTAAGTGCGGTGTCAAATCTTCCCGCTAAGAATTCGAATTTGCCAATATAATAATACGATTCCCGCGCGTCATACATATCGTACCCAAGCTGCTGCTGCGTATAACGAGTTTTAATGTCGATAAAAATATCATTTGCTTCTCCAAGGTATCCTGTACTGACAAGGCAGCGTCCGAGATAGCGATAGAACATAGAATTCTTCGGGTATTTTTCATGCAGCTTTCTGGCGAGTTCGAGCGCTTGAGTATAATCTTTCTCGTATGTGAAATAATTTTGCATAAGAAAATATGTCGCTTCTACTTGTGCATACTTCCCATGGAGCGATGCCTGCCGAAGCTGTTCCAATCCTTTTTTCCGATCACCGCTTGGAAAAAATATCATAGCAGGTTTCACGATAGGATATTTTCCCGGTATAACGGCTGCATAATAATTATAGATACCTATACCAAGCAAAACGTCGTAATTATTTGGTTCAAGTTCATATGCTTTTCGTACCAGCGGCAGCGCAACCATCCCATCATTGACGGCGCCAAGCCATTTGCCCCTGTTCGACCGTAAACGCCCTCGAAATCCAACGGCTCCACCTTTAAAAAACATCGCCGCAACATCATCAGGATTTTCATCGAGTCGTTTTTCACATACATCCACGACGACATCCAGCAGTTTGTATAATTTCTCATCCTGTGATTCATCATCAAATTTACTGATGATGCGTTCCCACTGTATCATCGCACGGAAAAAATAACCAACCGGATGTTCGGGAGACAGTTTGATGACTTCGGAAATATCGGATTCAGCTTTATCAAATTCAAAATTATAAAGCTCGTCAATGCAGCGCTGGACCCGCTGGTCAATAGCGCGATCTTCAATCCACTGCGAACGAGAGATTGAACTTGCACTAAGAACCATGAATATCGAAAAAATGAAATAGTACTGAATGCTTCCAAACGCAGATTGATATTTGATACGATTGTTGCTTACCATATTGAATACTGTCGTAACAAAACCTTCCGAATGAATAATTGACATCACATAAAAGTGTCCATCTCATTGGTTTGACGCAGAGAGAATATTATTCAAACCGCTCTTCTTTGCCATACGTCATGAGAAGACCAACGAAGAGATTGATATTTCTTTTATTTTTCAGTTGATGCAGCGCATACAAGAAAGAGAGCACCAGGGACGATCACATGAACTTCTTGGCAAAATAATCCTTCAGACCCGTACTTGCCACCCGTTCCTGCGCCATGGTATCGCGATCACGCACCGTCACTGTTTGGTCCTGGAGCGATTGGGAATCAATCGTGACGCAGTACGGAGTGCCTATTTCATCCTGACGCCGGTAGCGTCTTCCAACAGCGCCGCTGTCATCGTAAAATACTCGGAAAGATGCCCGAAGGTCATTTTCAATTTTCCTCGCGAACTCCGGCATTCCATCCCGATTGACTAACGGAAAAAGCGCAATTTTAATTGGTGCAAGTTTCGGATGGAGTTTCATCACCACCCGCAATTCCATTCCGCCTTCTGCATTCGGAGCTTCTTCTTCGCGGTACGCATCGACAAGGAATGCCATAAACGAACGGCTCGCTCCGGCAGATGTTTCAATGACGAAGGGCGTGAACTTCTCTTTCGTTTCCTCATCAAAATATTTCATGCTCTTGCCGGAAAATTGTTCATGCCGTGACAAATCGAAATCAGTCCGGTTGTGCACGCCTTCAATTTCTCCCCAACCGAACGGGAAAAGATATTCGATATCATAAGCATCCTTGGCATAATGCGCCAGTTTGTCTTTCGGATGCTGATGCCATTGTAGTTTCTCTTTGGTCATTCCGAGATTGACGAACCATTGCATCCTCTCACCACGCCAATATTCAAACTGCTGAACATCTGTACCTGGTTTCACAAAGAACTGCATTTCCATTTGTTCGAATTCTCTTGTGCGGAAAAGAAAATTTTTGGTATTGATCTCGTTTCGGAATGCCTTACCGATTTGAGCAATACCAAACGGCAATTTTTGCCGTGATGCGGATTGCACGTTCAGAAAGTTGACGAAGATACCTTGGGCTGTCTCCGGACGTAAAAAAACGATCGATGATGAATCTTCCACTGGGCCAACGAATGTCTTAAACATGAGATTGAATTTGCGGGCTTCGGTGAATGTGCCTTTATTGCCGCAGTTCGGGCACGAAAGCATCGGCACGATACGCGCGGCATCTTGATCCATTGCGATGAGTTTGGCAAATTCTTCCTCAATGGTCTCATTCTTCTGTTGACCGCCGAATTTCTGTGCATCAATTTCACGGAGAACATCTTTTTTCTTCTTGAGCGAAAGTTCATCGCAAAGAACATCGATACGGTACCGTGCCTTGCACTGTTTGCA
>Ga0182011_10000082_pt1 | contig 72932 bp, 51 predicted proteins | sample 711E1DmetaG_FD_120481 | JGI IMG/M metagenome (GOLD analysis project Ga0182011, IMG submission 120481) | Permafrost microbial communities from Stordalen Mire, Sweden - 711E1D metaG | ecosystem: Environmental > Terrestrial > Soil > Wetlands > Permafrost | place: Sweden: Stordalen | collected...
CGGAGCACAACCGTGCGTTCGGCGCCGGGCTTGTCGTCCTCGGCCGTGAAGAGACGCCCGCGGACAGGCGCCATGCCGATGGCGGCAAAGAGATCGTGGCTCGCCACGGCGCCGTTCAGCCGCTCGGTCTCATTCGAACCGACATAGCTGAACTGCCAGGGACGCGCCACCCCGATGGCCGTGAAGCTCTGCTGCTGCTCACGCCAGGCAACGAAGTTCAGGTAGGAGACCGTATCAAAGGGTGTCTCCTTGGACCAGTCGTGAATGAAGACCAGCCGCTGCTGTTCCGGATAGGGCAGAGGGCGCAGCAGTACGCCGTAGAAGACCGAGAAGATGGCGGTGTTCGCGCCGATGCCGAGCGCCAGCGTTGCGCCCGCGACGATAGTGAACCCGGGGGATCTCCGCAGCATGCGCGCCGCGAAGCGCACGTCGCGCGCGAGGTTCTCCAGCGACGGCAGGCCACGGGCGTCGCGGTGCAATTCGCGGGCCTGCTCGACGCCGCCGAGCGCGATCCGCGCCTGGCGCCGGGCCTCCTCTGGTGTCATGCTGGCGCGGATATTGTCTTCGGTGGCGGCTTCGACGTGCTGCGCCAGCTCCTCGTTGAAGTCGGCATCGAGCGTCGGCTTGGTTAAGACCGCCCGCAGGCGGGTGAAGAACTCGCTCGGGGTTTTCATTCGAAAATCGGCGATCGAAAATCGGCAATTCCATCACTCCGCCCGCAGCGCGATGATCGGATCGACCATTGCCGCCCGGCGGGCCGGCAGCCAGGCGGCCAGGGCAGCGATGACCAGAAGCACCAAGGCGGCGGCGACAAAGGTCAGTGGATCAATGGAGCCGACGCCGTAGAGGTTCGCGCGAACCAGTTGGGTCGCTCCGAGCGCACCGAGCCCGCCCGCGACCACGCCGGCAAGGGCCAGCCGACTGGCCTCGCGCAGGATTCCCCGCGCGATCACGGGACCCGTTGCCCCCAAGGCCATGCGGATTCCGATGTCATACCGTCGTAGGGCCACGCCGAACGCCAGCAGGCCGTAGATGCCCGCCGCTGCCAACGTCAGGGCGAGCAATGAGAAGGTCATCAGGAACAGGGCCTGGGCCCTTTCCGAGACGGTGGCGTTGGCGATGACGTCCTCCATCGTCCGCGGACCCGACAGCGGAATCCGCGGATCCATCCTCTGCAGCAAGGTGCGGAGCGACGGCACGATCGCCTGCGGATTGCCGGCGGTGCGGATCGCGAGACGCATGGAGGACCAGGGCTGCTGCGCATGGGCCCGGTAAAACGTGCCGCGCGAGCTCGCGTCTTCCCGCAGACCGCTTTGTTTGACGTCAGCCACCACGCCCACCACCTCCCAGGTCGCATCGGAGGCCTGGTCGATCACCACCCGTTGACCCAGAGGATCGCGGTCCGCAAAAAGGGACTTCGCGAGTTGCCGGCTGATGACCACCACCCGAGCGGAATCGGCCCTGTCCGTCGGCTGGATATCCCGCCCGGCAAACAGGGGAATGCCCATGGTCTTGAAGTATCCGGGCAGCACGACACGTTGGTAGCCATCGCCGCCATCCGAGGGTTTCAACGGCGGCGCATCGGCGGCGTAGATGCCAACGTTGTTATAGGGGTCGCGCAATGGCACCTGGCTGACGACCGCCGCCGACTCCACCCCGGGCAGCGACTTCACGCCGTCCAGGAGTGCGGAGAAAAAGACGGTGCGTTTCGGGTCGGGATAATCGCCCGGGGGCAACGGCACCTCCGCGGTCAGCAGGTTCCGGGGATTGAATCCCGGGTCGACTCGATTGAGCGCGGTGAGGCTGCGAACAAGGAGCCCGGCAATCACAAGCAGGACAAACGAAACGGCCACTTGCCCAATGACCAGTCCGCCGCGGAGGCGAACGCCGTGCCGTCCCGATCCGCTGGCGCCGGACTTAAGGTCCCTCGCCGGATTGACCTGTCGGGCGCGCCACGCCGGCAGCAGGCCAAAGCCGAACCCGGTGAGGAGGGTCGTCGCGAACGCGGCCACGAGCATGGAACGCGAGATTCCGACATCGCGAAGAAGCAACGCCTCGACCGGCATCAGGAGGAGCAGGCCACGCTGCATCCACACGGCCAGGATCGACCCCAGCACGCCGCCGGCGCCAGCCAGAATCAGAGCCTCGGTCAGGAGCAGGCGGACGAGCCGCCAGTGCGAGGCGCCGATCGCCGCCCGCACGGCCAGTTCGCCGTGGCGGGCCGCGCCCCGGGCGAGGAGCAAGCCCGCGGCATTCGCGCAGGCGATCAACAAGATCGCGGCCGTGCCGACACACAGCAGGTCGAAGCCGGAACGGTACGGTTCAGTAAAAGCGCCCAACAATGACGTAAGCAACAGGGTCTTGTGGGCGTTGGTGTCCGGGTAGGCCTTCTCCAATTGCGCGGCGATGACGTCGACGTCGCTCTGCGCCGCGGCCAGACTCACCCCATCCCGGAGGCGTCCCAGAATGAGCCAGTTATTGTAGCGCCGGGGGCCCAGGTTCTGCGGCCGGAGTGGAAACCATACGTCCACGTCATGGATGAACTGGAAGTCACGGGGCGCCACGCCGACAATGTCGTAGGCGGACCCGTCGATCGTCAGCGACCGTCCCACCACGCTCGTTTCCCCAGCGAAGTGCTTCTGCCAATAGTCGTGACTGACGATGGCCACAGGTGGGCCGTTGTCGCGACCTTCTTCAGCTGTGAAGTGACGGCCCAAAGCCATATTCACGCCCAAGGTCTGAAACAGTCCTGCGCTGACAACCAGACTTCGGATGCGTTCGGCGCTCTGGTCCGCTATTACCGTCACTTCCATGGGGAAAACGAAGTACGCCTCCAGGGCGGAGAAGGAATGGCTTTGGTCACGGTAGTCCACGTAGTCGGGCCCTGCGACCATGGGATTGATGTCCCCACTGTAGGTGGCGCGACCCAGCACCAGGCGGTTCGCTTCGGGATAGGGCAGTGGCCGGATCATCACCGTGTATAGCGTGCTGAACATTGCGGTCACTCCGCCGATGCCCAAGGCCAGGATCACGATGGTCGCGATCGAGAAACCAGGACTCCGGCGCAACGAGCGCGTCGCGAAACGAACGTCGCGTGCGGAGTCTTCCAGCCACGGCAGGCCGCGGGCTTCGCGGTGCAATTCGCGGGTCTGTTCAACGCAGCCGAGGGCGATCCGGGCCTGGCGTCGCGCCTCCTCCGGCGTCATGCCAGCCCGAATATTGTCCGCGGTGGCCGCTTCGAGGTGCTGCGCGAGCTCCGCGTCAAAGTCGGCGTCGAGCGCGGGCTTCGTAAACACGGCGCGGAGTCGGGCCAGCAGGCGGTCAACCGAGGGGCTCATGGCGAGCCTGCTCCGCCGGGGGCGGTGAGGATGCGATGGACGACACCCGACATGCGTTGCCAGTTCGCGGTCTCCGATTCCAGCCGATGCCGGCCGCGCGCCGTGATCCGGTAGAATTTCGCCTTGCGGTTGTTGTCTGAGGTGCCCCACTCCGCATCGATCCACTTTCCCTGCTGCAGCCGGACCAGGGCGGCATAGATTGTCCCCTGGTTGAGCATCAGGGTGTCGGCCCCGACTTGTTCGATCCGACGGGCGAGGCCATAGCCGTGCATCGGCCCCATGCTGGCCAGCGTTTGCAGGACGAGCAGATCAAGCGTTCCCTGCAGTAAATCGAGTTTGTCTTTCGCCATAATGCTCCTGTGGTGAGACCACACGAACAACGTTTCACCTGTGGCCTGTCAACAGGAAAAGCGGAGGTTCCCCAAGGCTGGTTCATTCGCAGGTGCGCCTTCGCATGATTGACCATTGTAGGGGCGCAGCTTGCCTGCGCCCGCGGGCAGTTCGCTCGTGGCGGGCGCACACTAGGTGCGCCCCTACGGGCAGAAACCAGACGTTCCGGCGGGGAATCAACCAACCCTGATCCGGCCCGGCGCCTGGTCCACGCGCGGGACAACTGGCAAGACGCCGGCGTTTTGGTTTGAACCCAACGAGCGGAGCGGCCACGGAGTTCTTTTCCCGTGCACTCCGCGATCTCAATCTGGCCGGCCAATCCCCGCATCGCCATTGTCGGTGCCGGCGCCATCGGCACGTTCTACGGCGCGCGCCTGGCACTAGCCGGAGCGGACGTGCACTTCTTCGTGCGCAGCGGTCTCGCCGAGATACGGGCTCACGGCATCGTCTTGCGGGAGGGGGAGGCCGTGCAGACGCTTCCGCCGGAGCGGACCGCCGTCCACGCTTCCACCGGGGAGATCGGCCCGGTGGACGTCGCCCTCATCACGCTCAAGAATACGGCCAACGGCCGGCTGGCCGATCTGCTCCCCCCGTTGCTCGGACCGCGCACGATTATTCTGACGTTGCAGAACGGACTCGGCGCAGACGAGTTACTGTCATCGCTCTTTGGCCGGGAACGCGTGATCGGCGGGCTGGCGTTCATTGCCGCCGTCCGGGAGGCCCCGGGCGAAATCCGCATTTACACGCCGGGGTATGTGACCTTGGGCGAGTTCACTGGCCGGGCCAGCGAACGGGTGCGGTGGCTGGTGGCGCTTTTCCAACGGGCCGGTATCAAATGTGAGGCGGTCGATGATCTGACTGAAGCGCGCTGGCGAAAGCTGGTCTGGAACGTTCCGTACAATGGGCTGACCATCGCGGCGGGCGGCGTGCCGACCGACCAGCTCCTGGCTTCACCGGAGTGGGAGCAAGAGGTGAGGGCGCTGATTGACGAGGTGGTCGGTGCCGCCGCTCGATTCGGCTACGTCATCCCCGCGGATTTCATCACCGAGCAGTTCGCGCACACGCGACGCATGGGCGCCTACCAGCCGTCGAGTCTGATCGATTACCTCGCCGGGCGCGAAGTGGAGGTTGAAGCGATTTGGGGCGAGCCACTTCGTCGCGCGCAGGCTGCGGGCGTGGCCATGCCCCATCTCGGAAGACTTTACGCGCAGCTCAAACAGCTCACGGCCGGCCGGCGGTAGCGGTTGCCGAGGCTCCAAATCCCGCTATTCGCCTGCTTCGGTGCTTTTCAGGAACTCGTCGGGCCGAAGCGGATTGCGGTACCCGCCGCTGGCGCTGTCCCATACCTCCAGGGGCATCTCGAAGACTTGGCCGGTCTGAGGGTCTTTGACCTGTTCATAGCCCATCATGCCATCGCGTTGCGCCTTCAAGATCCGATCTTCGGAGTGCCCTTGCCCGCGCCAGAACTCCAGCAGCGTGGGATGGTCGAGCGGACGATTGGTTGGGATGGTCAACTTGTCGTTTCCCGCGCCCTGCATCGGACTGGTGAGGGCGATACTGTGCGCAATCGAGGCGAGCCAGAGCTTTGCTCGCTCGAATGCGATCGGGACACTCTGGTAGCCCAGGATGAACGCGTCGTGCGTGCCGTCCATGTTCACGATACCGGTGGTCCAGACGGCGTGCACCGGGACGCCGTTCACGGCATAACGCATTTCCAGTTCCTGCACCTTCCACGGTGTGACGAGACCGGACGGCTGATCCGGAAGATCCCGCTTTGCGATCACTTGGAGCGATCGGTTCTCCGGGACTTGGCCGAGCATCCACACTGTGAAATCCGCGGGAGTTATCTTGCCCGGCGAGCCCAACAACAGGGCTGAACTCACCTGCATCAGGCCGTCCGGAGCGGTCAGCGTCACGCCAGTCGCGGATTCGCTTCCCGTCCACCCAAGGGGAACCGCCCAGCGGAAATAGCGGCCGGGATGCACTGCCAGCGTGGGGCGCGCGTTGACCGGCGCGGCGCGGCGGGTGGTCTCCGCAGGCCTTGCTGCCGGGGTCTCAGGTTCTGCGGCTGGAGTCTCCTGTTCCGCCGGCGGCGTCTCGGGCCTTGTTGTTACGGGCTCCGGCCTTGGCTCCGCTGGTGCTCTGGCCGGCTCCGCTTCCGGGGCGGCCACTGTCGGCGCGTTGACCGGCTCGGATACCGCTGCGTGGCCGCTGATTTTTGCGATCGCGGAGCGCGCCAGTTCGCGGATTTCTGCCGATGCGTCTTTGGCGGCGGTCCGGCGCAGAGCCGGCAGCGCGTTTCGCGCCGCCGGGCCGATTCGATCCAGGGTCGTGACAGAGTAGTCGCGCAACATTTCCTCCTGGCTGTTGAGCAATACAACCAAGGCGGGGACCGCCGGCGCAGCGGCCGGCCCCAAGTCCATCAATTGGAGACAGGCCTCGCCCTTGGCCTCGGCCGTCTTGTCCGGATCGCGGAGCGTGCGGACCAGGGTATCAACCTCGGCCGCCCAGGCGGAAACTAGGGTGGCAAAACCTGCGACGATCAACCACCGCAGGGAACGCACAACGAGCGAAGTTCTCATTTCAGGGGAACGCAGACACGGTCGAGCAGGCGGGTCGCGGCAGGGGATTGCCGGGAATCTGCTCCGATCTATCACTAACAAGAACCGCGCGGATGACAACGCCGGAAACAAGGCATTGCGCGCTTCTCACGCCTCTCAACGCTGGTGGTCGCAAGCCGCGTCGTCTGCTTTCCGCTCTCTGCCTTCCGGTATCCGCACCTAGTCTTCGTCCGGCGCGGTATGAGCCCAGGCGGGAGGGGAATCGTGACGGAATTCTGCGTGGCGAATCTTGCCGCCGACAAACGCCAGGAAACTGCCAAGGCTCACCGCGGTCAGCGTCGCCACCACGGTGAGAATCAGGGCCGGGCGATGCCAGCGGGGAAATCTCCAGAGCCCGGCGAGCGTGACGGCGGCGAGCGCTGCCGCGACATAATGCGCCCAGACGATGCGGTCGGCCAGATAGGCGTGCCAGTTGAGCCACTGCTGGGCGGACGCGTCGGACATGGAGTAAACCCGGTCGTATCCGGCCGAGCCATAATAAGCCACCGGCCAGGCGGCGGCCGCGGTGACCACGATCAGGGCAAGCGCGATCCCCTGCGCCCCGCGGCTCCGAAAGACAAGGGCCAAGACCAGTGTCAGCAGCGCCATCGCCAGTCCATAGATTGGCAGCGGGTTGAGCAGCACATGGACGTATTCGGGCTGATGCAGACCGCGGAGGAATTCGGACCACAATGAAAACATCGGAGAGCAAGATAAACCGGTTTCCGGCTCGGCGCCAGCAGAGCGGATGCTTGGAAAGGCGTTGCCGATGTTATCTATTAAATGACAAAGGTCGCGAAGCGGTTCCCTGTTTCGGCTATTGAAGTGCGGTGGCTCGCGTGGCGTAATCCGGCGCATGAGCCGGCGAAGCCCGCCTGACAAAGTTCAACTCGGTTGCGGTCAACCCCCGTGATCGGTATGAATCCGTTCACTGCTTTTTTGGCGGTCGTTTTTCTAGCGGTCGCGGATGCGGCCGATCAAGCCCCGGCCCGGCTGAACGTCGTGGATCTCCGGTGCGAGCACGATATCGATCCTCTCGGAGTGGACGTGCCGCAGCCGCGATTATGCTGGACGCTGGCGTCCCCGGACCGCGGGCAGACGCAGACCGCTTACCAGGTGTTGGTGGCGTCCCAGCCGGCATTGCTGAAACAGAATCAGGGTGATCTGTGGGACAGCGGTCAGGTGGCCTCAGATGAAACGGAGGGGATTCCCTATGGCGGGCGGGCGCTGGTGTCGGCACAGCTGGTTTTTTGGAAAGTGCGGGTGTGGAATCAGAACGGGCAGGCCGCGGCGTGGAGTCCAGCCGGGATGTGGACCATGGGCGTGCTCCGGTCGGCGGACTGGCATGCGCACTGGATTTCCGATCCGGAATTGATCCGCTGGGAACATGCGCCCTGGTCTGCCGGCGCGCCGACGGACGGCCTGGGCGTGCCCGCAGCGAATCCGCGCGCCAACGGCACGCTTCGGTTGCGGCGGGAGTTTATCGTGCGTCCGGGGCTGCGGCGGGCTCTGGTCGAGATCTGCGGGTTGGGCCAGTATGAGCTCACGCTCAACGGAGCGCGGGTCACGCAGGGCTTGCTCGCGCCCGGTTGGACCGACTGCGACAAGACCTGCCTTTACGACACGCTCGATGTCACTCCGTGGGCGCGTTCCGGAGCCAATGCGATCGGGCTGGGCCTGGCGGGCGGAATGTACAACGTGCAGGAAGGACGGTACGTTAAGTTCGTCACCAAGTTCCGAGCACTCACCGCGGTTGGGCAGCTCCGGCTCGAATACGCGGATGGAACGGTGGAGTTCGTGGGCACCGATGAGCAATGGCGCATGACGCCAGGGCCGGTCACGTTTGCCAATGTCTATGGCGGCGAGGACTACGATGCGCGCCGCGATCCTCGGGGCTGGGACTCGCCGGGCTTCGACGACCGGGAGTGGAGCCAAGCGGTGTTGGTGGACGGACCGAAGGGACAATTGTGCGGGCACTCCCATGCCGCTCCGCCTCTGGCCACGTTCGAGACGCTGACGCCCGTGGGCACGCACCCGTTGCGTCCGGGCGTCACGGTCTACGATCTTGGACAGAACGCATCGCTGATGTTATGGCTCAAGGTGCGTGGACCGGTGGGCGCGGTGGTCAGGATCGTTCCGGCCGAGCTCCTGGCCGCTGATGGGTCCGTCGACCGCAGTTCGGTCGGAGGCGAGGCGTGGTGGCAGTACACGCTGGCCGGCACTGGTGCCGCGGAGGAATGGCGTCCGCGGAATTTCTACCACGGCGCCCGCTACCTGCAGGTGGAAAGTCTGGCGCCCAAAGGCGGCGCCGGGCTTCCGGTCATCGAATCAATCGGGGGGTTGGTGGTTCACTCGATATCCGCGCCGGTCGGCCAATTCTACTGTTCCAACGAGCTGTTCAATCGCATTCACACGCTGGTGCGCTGGGCCCAGCGCAGCAACCTGGCCAGCGTGCTGACGGATTGTCCGCACCGGGAGCGGCTCGGTTGGCTCGAGCAAACCCATCTCAACGGCCCGGCGCTCCGGTACGAGTTCGATCTGACCCGGTTGCTGGCCAAGACGGTGGGCGACATGGCCGACAGCCAGCAGGCGGACGGCCTGGTGCCCGACATCGCGCCGGAATTCGTGAAGTTCGCCGGCGGCTTCCGCGATTCGCCCGAGTGGGGCAGTGCGTGCGTGCTCGTGCCCTGGCAGCAGTACGAATGGACGGGCGATCCGGACTTGTTGCGACAGTCGTACGACCTGATGAAACGCTATGTGAATTACCTCGGCAGCCGTGCGACCGATCACGTGGTGGCGTATGGCCTGGGCGACTGGTATGACCTCGGGCCGAAACCGCCTGGCCAGGCGCAGCTCACGCCGGTGGCGCTGACCGCCACGGCGTTCTATTATCGCGATGCGTGGACCCTCTCCCGCGTGGCCGCGTTGCTGGGCCAACCCGCCGAGGCCGCGCGTTACGAAGAGCTGGCCGGGCAGATCCGCGCCGCCTTCAATCGCGCCTTCTTCGATCCCGCGACCGGGTGTTACGCCACCGGCTCGCAATGCGCCAACGCGATTCCGCTGGTGATGGACCTGGTCGAGCCGGCGCGGCGCGCCGGCGTGCTCGCGGCGATTGTGGCCGACGTGCGCGGGCGTGGCAACGCGCTCACCGCCGGCGACGTGGGCTATCGCTATTTGTTGCGCGCTCTCGCCGAGGCGGGGCGCTCGGATGTGATCTACGATCTGAACAATCAGTCGGAGAAACCTGGATACGGTTATCAGCTGGCCCATGGCGCCACGAGTCTGACGGAGGCCTGGAACGCCGATCGTCGTTCTTCGCAGAATCATTTCATGCTCGGGCAGATCAACGAGTGGTTCTACCACGATCTCGCCGGGATCCAGGGCGATCCGGAGGGACCGGGCTTTAAGAAGATCATCATCAAACCGGCAGTCGTGGGCGGGCTCACGTGGGCCAGGGCGGACTACCGCTCGGTTCGCGGTCGCATTACCAGCAAATGGAGGCGAGAGGGAAGCCGGCTGTCCCTGGGCGTTTCCATTCCGGCCAATACCACGGCCACCGTCTATGTGCCGGCGAGGGACGCCAGTGTGGTCACCGAAGGCGACCGGCCTGCCGGGCAAAGTCCGGACGTCCATTTCCTTCGCCTGGCGGAGGGCTGCGCGGTCTATGCGGTCGGCTCGGGTGATTACTCCTTCGCTTCCACGCTGCCCTGATCCCGGCCTGGAGGTCTCATTCCGTGGCGATTGCTCAGGACTTGCGCCTTCCGGGCGACGACGATCGAACTCATGCCCTCGTCCTGGTGGAGGACGGCGGCCTGACCAAAACCGGCCGACTCGAGATCCTCGCGCAATTCCCCGAAGGTGAAGGTGCCGCCGCTTTTGGTGCCGACCAGCATGTTCACCGCAAAGAGGGCGCCGGAGAGAGGGCCGGTGCGCGCATCATCCATGAGAATGTCCCGGATGGCGATCCGCCCTCCGGGCGCGAGGGAGGCGAACACCTTGGAGAAGAGTCCTCGATTTTCCAGGCGCGAGTTCTGGTGAACGATGGCGCTGACCCAGGCGAGATCGGCACCCGCGGGCAGTGGATCAGCGGTGTAATCGCCCGGGATCAGTTGGACGCGATCGCGCAGCCCGGCGGCTCGCAGGCGGCGGTCGGCCATCGGAATGACGGGCGGCAGATCGAACAGGACCGCCGTCGCGGACGGGCACGCGCGAAGGAAAGCGATGGTCCAGGTGCCCGAAGCCCCGCCGATGTCGAGCAGTTGGCGGAACTCGACCGGGCGAACGCGTTGCACGACGGCCTCGGCGACGGGCGCGGACGTGTTGTCCATGGCCGCGATGAACGACTCCCGATCGCCGGCCGCGCCGCGGACGCTGGGAATCCGCTTCGCCGGGCGCCCCGTCTTGACGACGCGGGCCAGTTGCCCCCACCGGCGCATACAGTTGGCCTGGTGCTGCGCCATCGCGAGACCCGGGTGCACTCCGCGGGCAATGAACACGTCCGCGACGCCGGAGCCCAGTGAATAGCAGCCGCTGTCCTTAATCAGGAGCCGCAGAGCCGCCAACGCATCCAGGAGGATGGTCAGGCCGCGCCGGTCGCACGTCATCCGTTTCGCCAGTGCCCGGGCGGTCGAGGGATTCCCGGTCAGGCGGGAAAAGAGATCCAGTTCGGCGGCCGCCGCCAGCACGGCCGCTCCCTGATAGCTGCGGATCAACGCGCTGAGCTCATCGGGGGTCCAGGACTTGGTTGGGTCACGCTTCATAAACCGACGTTAACACGGATACGGCGATTCGTCGATGCCGTCGGGAGCGGCTGATGCCGCGGCCAAAGCGGGAGGGCGAGCCTCCCGGCGAGCCGGGCGATTACGGCTCAGCAGGAGCTTCGCCCTCCAGCGGAAGCGTCGTGTCCCCAGGATACAACCTGCAGCGCACGGCATTTTAGGAAGGGCAACTGAGCTGGATCAGGCATTGCCATTGACGACCAAGGCCGCCATATGCTGGCCGGGCAACCCCAGGCCGTGGGTGGCTTTCAAACTTTCTGCATGAAGCAGGTCCAAGTCACGACTCGAAGCCAGTGGCGGCGGTGGCTGGCGGAAAACTACGATCGGGAGAAAAACGGAATCTGGCTGGTCTTCTCCAGGAAGGAGACGGGCAGACCGTCGCTTGAGTACGGAGAATCCGTGGAGGAGGCCCTCTGCTTCGGTTGGATCGACAGCATTATCAAGAGAATTGATGACGGCAGGTACTGCCGGAAATTCACCCCCAGGAAGGACGGCAGCAGGTGGTCGGTCACCAACAAGAGGCGAGTGGAAAGAATCACCAAAGAAGGCAGGATGACTGAATTCGGCCTGGCGAAGATCGAAGCGGCTCAAGGAATCCTTGGCCTTGCTTGCGAGAGGCGAGAAACTCGGGCTCAAATAGGCCGCACAAGACGGAGCGAGGAAGCTCACCGCTGACAACCTTGCGGTGGACAGCTCTGAGGCGAAACGATGCAGTTGAGCCATGAATGGGCGTGAGAATATTTGCGCCCATTAGTGAATGTAGGGTCGGCCCTTGTGGCCGGACCGTTTGAGCTCGGCAGGCGGCGCGTCGACAAGCGACGGCCCTGCTCTCGATTGCATGCATCCGACTGTGCGCGTTGGGAACAACGCGCGCCACCTTTTTGGCTGAGCCAGCTTAGTGCCAAGCCGCCATTCGGCTACGGCACGATCTCGATGTTCTCGAGCAGATTGATGCCGTCGCGGCTTACGAGCTTGCCTTTAACTGTGATGATCTTGGCGGCGAATTCGGCCAGCTTCTCGTTGGCCGGCTTGTGCTCGCCGATCAGCAGGTAGACCTTCCCGTCGGCGCTCTTGAGGCCTACGGGCAGGCCGCTGGAGATGCACATCTGGGCGCAACTCGCGTGCTTCTCCCCATGGGCGCCGTGATCGAGGTAACAGGCCATGTCGAGGACCTCACCAGTGACGGTCACCTGGTTGTCGGTCTTCGCCACATCTCCTTCCGCGGCAGCGAGTGGCCGGGCCACCGTTAGCGCCGCGACGACGGCGAGGAGAGAAAGGAACTTGGGAACGAATGCGGAGTTTTTCATGGGCGGGACGGGATTGACGGTTGGGCGTCGCGAAATGACCTGCCACAGTTAACTCACCTTTGAGAAAATCGCAACCGGGCGGCCGGTGCCTCGCTGAAAGGCGGGCTTGCACGGCGCCCGGTGGATTGCCACCGTCGGGCCAAGCATGGTTTATCCAGAACCTCCCGCGATTCTGACGGGGCGCGATTTGCGCCCTGCGGATCTCGACCACGACTTTCCCGGCGCTCTCCTCCGGACCTACGCGTGGATGGCGGTCTCCCGTACGGCTGATAACCGGATTCTGGATCTGTTCCGGCAAGGCCTGATCCGCGGCACGGTCACGGGTGGCCAGGGCAACGAAGGGCTGATTGTCCCGCTGGCCCTCCTGGCCGACAAAGCGGTAGATGCGATTTCATTCACCCATCGCGGTCTGGGCGGTCATCTCATCTGGAGCGGTCATCTCGTCGACCATCTGAACCAGTATTTTGCCAATGCCGCCAGCCCGACCAAGGCTCGCGAGGGCAACGTTCATCACGGTGACCCACGGAACCGTTCGCTGCCGATGATCAGCCACCTGGGGGCCATGGTTTCCACCGTGGTGGGCGTCACTGATTCGCAGCGGCGCCTCGGGCGGCCCGCCGTGGGCTTTGCGTTCATGGGCGATGGGTCGAGCAGCACGGGCGATATCCACGAATCGCTCAATCTCGCGTCGTTGCTGGAGGTGCCGGTGCTGTTCGTCGTCGAAAACAACGGCTACGCGTATTCAACTCCGGTGAGCGAACAATACGCGACCGGGACCGAACTGTGGCGCCGCGCCGCGGCCTACGGCATCCCGGGCTCAGTCCTCGATTGCACAGCGGATGTAGCGGCCACGCTCCGGACCCTCTCCGTGGCGATTGATCAGGTTCGGCGGACCGGCCGGCCGATGCTGATCGAGGCGAAGACCCTGCGGTTGCGCGGGCATGCGGCCTACGACACGTGCGACTACCTGCCCCCGGGGGAAGCGGAAGCGTTTTTTGCCGCAGATCCGCTGCCAAAATTCCGCGCGCGCCTCGTCGCCGACGGCGCCGGAACGGAACTCGACGCCGTCGATGCGGAAATCGCGGGATTCGTGGAGAACTGCCTCAAGGTCGCTCTCGCCCAGCCGCGGCCTGATCCCGCAGGCATGGCTGCCGGCCTGTTTGCTCCGCCCTCGCCGCCGATGCCGTGGGTGCCCTCACTCTATTCAAAACCGGAAACCGGAGACCGGGAACCGGAGACAGAATCCCGACATCCGATATCCGAAATCCGATATCCGGTTTCAGAGACTCTGACCCTGGCGCAGGCGCTGAACCGGGCGCATCACAAGATCCTCGCGGAGCGACCGGAATCCTTGGTTCTCGGCCAGGACATTGCCACCTATGGAGGCGCATTCAAGGTGACCGAGAATCTGTTCAAGGAATTCGGCCGGCCGCGGGTGATGAACATCCCTCTGGCCGAGAGCGGTTGCACCGGTTACGCGATCGGGCTGGCCGTCAACGGGCACCGCCCCATTGAGGAGTTCCAGTTTGCCGACTTCTCCACCGAAGCGATCACGCAGATCACGCTGAACGCCGCGACCATGCATTTCCGCTCGGGCGCCCGCGTGCCGCTGGTGCTGCGGTTCCCTTGCGGCGGCGGGCTCACCTTCGGATCGTTTCATTCGCAGGAGCTCGAAGCACTTTTCCTCTCCATGCCGGGTCTCAAGGCTCTCTATCCGAGCAATTCGCAGGACGCCTTCAATGCGTTGCTCGCCGCCTTCGAGGACGACAACCCCGTCCTGCTGTTCGAACACAAGGGCCTCTACCGCCGCGGCAAGCAGCCCGTCACCTGGGATCCGCATTACCGCGAGGTCTGGAATCCCAACCGTCTCCGTTCCGGCGACTATGCGACCTTCGTGACCTACGGTGAGATGGTCCATCTGGCCGGCGAGGTCTGCGACTATTTTGCGTCCGAATACGAGCGGGCCTTCGATCTGTGGGACCTCCGCGCCCTGTCGCCGCTCCGGCTGGACGCCATCAAGGACTCCCTGGCGCGGACGCACCGGCTGATCGTGTTGCACGAGGGCCGGCGAACGCATGGCTTCGGCGCGGAACTGGTCGCGAGCCTGACCGAGGAGCAATTCTTCTCGCTCGAGGCGCCGCCGCTCCGGCTCGGCGCGCTGGACTTGCCCGTCCCCTTCGCCCCCGAATTGGAGGCAGCTTTCCGGCCCACGAAGGAGAAGACAATCGAGGCCATTGTCCGGTGGATGGGATGAATTCCTCTCCGATTTTCGGCTTTTGATTTTTGTGCCTCGTGTTCGGATGCTCTTCATCACATCTCTTTCGTCGTGCTTGAATCGAAAACCAACCAGCGGAAATCGAAAATCGCCCGCGCAGCCTGGGCGCGCATCCGGCTGTTTGCCATGGACGTTGATGGGATTCTGACTGACGGCACCGTGACCCTCCATTCCGACGGCACGGAGGCGAAGACGTTTTCCACCCTCGACGGCATGGGCCTCGTGCGCTGCCGCAATGCCGGCATTGCCCTGGCCTGGATCTCGGGCCGCGCTTCCGTGGCCACGGACCTCCGGGCCGCCGAGCTCAAGATTCCCCATGTTGTGCAGGGTCGGGCCGACAAGCTCGTTGCCCTGCAGGAATTGGCGGAGCGGCTTGGACTCTCGGCCGCGGAAGTCTGCTACATGGGCGACGACGATATCGACGCCCCCGCGCTGCAGTGGGCCGGAATCGGCGCGACGGTGTCCACGGCCATGCCGGCGGCGGGGGCCGCAGCGGATTACGTCGCCCAGCGTCCCGCCGGTCGCGGGGCCGTGCGGGAAGTGTGCGACCACATTCTCGCGGCGTCGCGCTGACTTTCTACCGTGCGCTTCCGACCGTTTGTTTTTCTGATGCTCGGCGCCGGTGCGGTCCTCCCGGGGACGAGGTTGTTGCGTGGGGCGGACGAACGCCCGACGGCGTTTGCGATCAATGCCCCCGTGATCAACTTTCGTGTGCCCACGTTCACCCGGGAGGGCTTTCGTACGTGGCTGTTGTGCGGCGCCGAGGGCGTCTACATGAACGACAAGCAACTCAACGTGACGGATCTCAATCTCACTGTCTTTTCTGGCGACGCCGCCAACAAGGTAGAGAAGATCTTCCTGAGTCCGTCGGCGCTCGCCTTGATCGACGAGGGCCTCGTGTCCGGCCCCGGTGCGCTGCGCCTGATCACCGATGACTTCGAGGCGACGGGAGACGACTGGCTCTATGATCACCGCCAGAAAAAGGTTTCCATCCACCGGAACGTACGGGTAGTTTTCCACGCCCAACTGAACGATATTCTGCGATGATTCGCCGCCTTTCCCTTGTCCTGCCCTGCCTCCTGGTCGCGTCCTGGCTCTCCGCCGCCGCCGCGGAAGAACCGGCACCCGACACCGTGATCCAGTCCCGGTCGTGCGAAATCACGAGCACGGACACGCAGACGCTCTCGGTTTTCACCGGCAACGTGATTGTTACCGGCAACAACATTCGCCTCACGTGCGATCGTCTCGACGTCGTGTCGCTGCGCAGCGGCGGCAAGCAGGACACGCTGGGCAAGCAGGAACGCTTCAAGTCACTGGTCGCGACGGGCAAGGTGCGCATTGTCCAGGGGGAGCGGGAGGCGACCTGCGAACATGCCGAAGTGCTGCCCGGCGAAGATCGCATCACCCTCACCGGAGGGCCCGTCGTGATCGATCATGGCAACAACTCGATGGCCACGGGCGAGCCGCTGGTTCTCTATCGCCGCGAACGGCGCATTACGGGCACCAATGTCCGGATCGTGCTGCCGCCGCTGAAAGATCTCGGTTTTGACCAGCATCAACCACCGCCGGTGCCGACGGAGGAGCCGCGCAAGTTGCCCTAGCCGGATGCTTCCCACTCCTCCCGCAATTCCAGCCACCATGGCCACCCACTCACATCCCCGGCCCTCGGCGTCCTCGACGGTTTCCGCTGCGGCTGCAGCGGCGCCCGGACCGGAGCCGTTCATCCGCACGGAGGATTTGGTGAAGATTTACGGGCAGCGGGTGGTCGTCAATGGCATCGATCTCCGGGTCAACGCCGGTGAGGTCGTCGGCCTGCTCGGTCGCAATGGCGCCGGGAAGACGACCACGTTTTACATGATCGTCGGCCTCGTGCCGGTGACGAGCGGTCGGGTGTTCATCAACGGCGTCGATGCCACGCGCCTGCGCATGCACCGTCGGGCTCGGCTCGGCATCGGCTATTTGCCGCAGGAGGCGTCGGTGTTCCGCAAACTCACGGTCGAAGAGAACATCCTCGCCATTGTCGAGACGCTTTCGCTCGCGCGGCGCGACCGCCCGGCCCGCGTCCGCCGACACCTGGAGGAGCTCGGCCTCACCCACCTCGCCAAACAGAAGGCCTACACGCTGTCCGGTGGCGAACGCCGCCGCCTGGAGATCGCCCGCGCGTTGGTGACGGCCCCCCGGTTCCTGCTGATGGACGAGCCGTTCAGCGGCATCGACCCGATCGCCGTCGCCGACGTGCAGAAGATCATCCGGCAGTTGAAAGAGCGTGGGATTGGCGTGCTGATCACCGACCACCAGGTCCGCGAAACCCTGAACATCGTTGATCGCGGCTACATCATTCACGAGGGCCGGGTCATTGCCGAGGGGCCCCGGGATTACCTGATCAACGACGCCAAGGCGCGGGAGTTCTACCTTGGCAAGGATTTCAACCTCTAGCCCGCATATCTCTTGACTACCGCTATCATAGATGCCGCCAGCAGAAAAATGATCGTAGCGATGGCTGAAACTATGAACTATGCGGGCTAGCCCATGCCTAAAGCCATTCACGGCATTACCGTCGCACATTTCTTCGAGACCTACGGAGTCAGGCTCAAGCTGGAGCTGGTAACGGGTCGCGAGGGCTTGCATCGCCTCATCCGCGAGCCGGCGATCAACCGGCCGGCCCTCGCGCTCACCGGATTTTTCAAGTATTTCGCGAACAAACGCATTCAGGTGCTGGGTGCCGCGGAGATGACCTTCCTGCGCACGCTGCCCGATGGCGCCCAGCGCAGCGTCCTGAATGGCATGACCGACCGCCACATCCCCTGCATCGTCCTGACCCGGAATTACAATTTCCCGCGCGCGATGCTTGAGGTGGCGCAGAAACGCCATCTGCCGGTCATCCGCACGCCGATGATCACGATGAATTTCGTGAACACGGCCACCCTGTGCGTGGACAACGAGTTCGCCCCGTCCGCCACCGAGCAAGGCACCACTGTCGACGTCAAGGGCGTGGGCGTGATGATTCGCGGGGACAGCGGCGTGGGCAAGTCCGAGTGTGCGCTCGCCCTGGTCGAGCGCGGCCACAGCCTGGTCGCGGACGATGTCACCGTCATCAAGGTGCTCGATGAACGCGAGCTCATGGCGAGCAGCCGGCCGATCACGCGGGGCTACATGGAGTGCCGCGGCATCGGCATCATTAACATTGCCGAGATGTTCGGCATCAAGAGCGTCCGGCTCGAAAAACGCATCGACATGGTCGTGAGCCTGCGGGCGTGGACGCCGGATGCGGTGGAGGAGCGCACCGGACTCGAGGAATATTACTACGAGATTCTTGGGATCAAGGTGCCCCACGTCGAATTGTATGTGCGCCCCGGCCGGGACATCGCCCGCCTGGTCGAGGTGGCCGCCATGGTGCAGGCGCTCAAGCGCATGGGCCACGATCCGGCCCTGGATTTCAACAACCGTCTCATCGCGCACATGGCGGAACATCCCGCCGGGATCAAAAAATCGCTCCGGGTAACCGAAACCCCTTCTTTGCGTGAGGAGCCTGATCGCGGATCCGCCATTTAGCCCGGATGTTTCCATGAAGGGGTTCATCGCGCATCCGGTCATTTGGAACCGCGGCGTCCCCGCCGCGGGCTTACGAACGAAATGCGACGAAGGCGTCGCGTTTCCCTGAAACCGCCTCCACGCCGCAACCCTTCAGACTTCCCTTGCATGTCCACCCTACGTTCTGACGGCCGTCGCGCCGACGAATTGCGTCCGATCACTTTTGAAATCGGCCCGGCTCCCTATGCGGCCGGCTCGGTGCTGGCGCGCTTTGGCCACACCCAGGTCATCTGCGCCGCGACAATCGAGCCCAAGGTGCCGACGTGGATGCGCCAACAGGGAGTGACCGGCGGCTGGTTGACCGCTGAGTATTCCATGCTGCCCTACAGCACGCTCGATCGAAAGCCGCGCGACATCACCCGCGGGAAACTCGACGGCCGCACGGTCGAGATCCAGCGCCTGATCGGACGCTCGCTCCGCGCCGTCATCGATCTGCAAAAGCTCGGTGACAACACCCTGTGGATCGACTGCGACGTCCTGCAGGCCGACGGGGGCACCCGCACCGCCTCGATCACGGGGGCGTATCTGGCCGCTCGCCTCGCCATTCAGAAGTTGCTCGACGACCAGCGCATCGCCGCGAACCCGCTCGCCGATTCCGTGGCCGCGGTGAGCGTGGGCCTGTTGGACGGACAAGAGTTGCTCGATCTGGCCTACGTCGAGGACAAGGATGCGGCGGTGGACTTCAACGTCATGATGACGGGCCGCGGTCAGTTTGTGGAAGTGCAGGGGACCGGTGAGGAGGCAACCTTCTCCCACGAGCAGCTGCAGCAACTGCTCGCGCTGGCCGAAAAGGGCCTGAAGGAGCTCGCCGGCCTGCAAACGGCCTTTCTCACCAAGCACCTATTGAAGTTTTGACCGGACGGTTTCCAGCGGCGAGGGCTGATCTATTTTCGGCCACATCGGCGTGTGTTCCTCTGACGTAGGGGCGCGATCTTGTCGCGTCCTCAGAGATGGGCGCAGCAAGTCTGCGCCCCTACAGCGTGAATCCGATTCATCTGAACTTACAGCCGCACCCGGCGCAGCCGCAGGGCGTTGGAGACGACGCCAATCGAGCTCAGGCTCATGGCGACTCCGGCGAGCATCGGATTGAGCAGCCAGCCGCACACTGGATAGAGCGCGCCGGCCGCGATGGGAATGCCCAGACCGTTGTAAATGAACGCGAGGAAGAGGTTCTGCTTGATGTTGCGCAGCACGGCGCGGCTGAGGTGTCGCGCCTTCACGAGGCCGCGCAGATCGCCTTTGACCAGCACGATGCCGGCGCTGTGCATGGCGACGTCTGTGCCCGTGCCCATCGCAATTCCGACGTCGGCCGCCGCCAGCGCCGGCGCGTCGTTGATGCCGTCGCCGGCAAAGATGACGATTTCTCCAGCCGCGCGATGCTCGCGCACGAGCTCCTGTTTGCGCGCGGGCGTTACGCCCGCATGTACGCCGTCCAGCCCCAGTGACCGGGCCACGGCCAAGGCGGTCGTTTCGCGGTCTCCCGTGACCATCACCACGCGCAACCCGAGCCGGTGCAATCCGACGATCGCATCCGGCGTGGTCGCCTTGATCGGATCCTCCAGCACGAGCATGCCAGCCGCGCGGCCGTCGATGACGACGCTCACCAGCGTGGCAGTTGGATGTGGGTGGAGCGCCTTGTCCCCAAGGCGCTCAGGGGCGGTGAGGGCCATCCGCCCCACCTTGACCATTTTTCCCTGGACCCGCGCGCTGACCCCCATCCCGGGTTCGGCGAGGAAGCCCTCGGCGGCCGGAAGCTGGAGCCCGCGTGCCTGCGCAGCCGCAATGATTGCGCGGGCCAGTGGATGTTCGCTGGAGCTTTCGGCCGCCGCGGCGAACCTCAGGAGATCGTCGGCCGCGAGGTGGAGCGACTTGTCCTCAAGCCGCTCGGGCGACGGTGACAGCGCGTTGGGGTCAACGCGCTCCACCGCGGGCACGATCGCCACGACGCGCGGCTTGCCCTCGGTCAGGGTGCCGGTCTTGTCGATGAGCAAAGTCGTCGCCTGGGCCAGTCGTTCCAGCGCTTCCGCGTTTTTCACCAGAATTCCGGCTTGGGCGCCGCGGCCGATGCCCGTGACAAGCGATACCGGCGTGGCCAGGCCGAGGGCGCACGGGCAGGCTATGATCAGTACGGCGACCGCGTTGACGAACGCGAAGATCACCCGCGGCTCCGGCCCGAGCCAAAACCAGAGCCCGAAAGTCACGACCGCGATGCCGGCGACCGCCGGCACGAACCAGGCTGCGACCCGATCGGCGAGCCGCTGGATCGGCGCCTCACTTTCCTGCGCCTCCTCGACGAGGCGGACGATTTGCGCGAGCAACGTGTCGCGACCCACCCGTTCGGCGCGCATGACGAAGCTGCCGGTGGTATTGAGGGTTCCGCCCGACACCGGGTCGCCGTCGCCCTTGGGCACGGGCTCCGCCTCGCCCGTCAGCATCGCCTCGTCGACGTTGCTGGCGCCTTCCGTCAACCGACCGTCAACCGGCACCTTCTCGCCTGGGCGCACGCGGAGCAGATCGCCGGGAACCACGGCTTCGAGAGGAACATCCTCCTCCTGGCCGTCGCGCATCCGATGGGCCGTCTTTGGCGCCAGGTCCATCAACGCGCGGATCGCGGCGTCGGTACGGGCATGCGTGCGCTGCTCCAGGATCTGGCCGATCAGCACGATGGCGGTGATAAACGCGGTCGCCTCGAAATAGAGCGGCACGCCGTGCGGTCCGCGAAGCGCGGCGGGAAAATGATGGCCGAAGACCAACGCGGCCGCGCTGTAGAAATAAGCCGCGCCGGTGCCGGTCACAATGAGGGTGAACATGTTGGTGTCCCGGTCTCGCAACGACACCCACCAGCGACGGATAAAGGGCGCCCCGCTCCAGAAGAACACCGGAGTGGTCAGGGCGAATTGGAGCCAGCCGGAGAGCCGCGGATCAAGCTGGTGCATCAGGGCCGGAGCCACCATCTCGCCCATGGCCAGGACCAGGACCGGCCCGCCGAGGGCCAGCGCAACCCAGAAACGCGGCAGGAGAATCCGCGCGGCCGGCAGGCCCATATAGACCGGGGCGTCGGGATCGGGCGGAGGCCCGGCGGCGGGAGAATCGTGGGAAGGCTCGGTCATTGGGCGGACAGGAAAGTACGGATTCGGCGGGTGAAGGATCACGCAGAGCGCAGACCAGAGAACGCGCGGACACAAAGCCTTTTCTGCAATCCGGGCAGGCACGGGCGTCCCCCCCCCGTGGTTCGGAGAGATCTCCGGACATGGGCAAGATGCCCATGCCACCTCGGACAACCGACAATTCGGAGAGGTGCCCCGAGTCGGCGCGAGCCATACTCCCGGATTGTGTTGCCCGCGCGGGATGTTCTAGCTCTGTGCCCGATGACGTCATCCCTCTCCGGCGCCCCCCGGCACGAACCGTTCATTCCCGACGCCACGGTGATGCGCGAATTCACCCTGCGCGCGGTGCTCACCGGCACCATCCTCGGCATCGTCTTTGGCGCTTCGTCGCTCTACCTGGTGCTCAAGGTTGGTCTCACGGTGAGCGCATCGATTCCCGTTGCCGTGATCTCGCTCGCGCTGTTCCGCGCGCTGTCGAAGGTCGGGGTGCGCGACGCCACCATCCTCGAGAACAACATCTCCCAGACGGCGGGCTCGGCGGGCGAATCGATTGCCTTCGGCATCGGTGTGACGATGCCGGCGATTCTCATCCTTGGTTTCGAACTGGAGCTGACGCGAGTGATGTTGGTGGGAATCCTGGGAGGCCTGCTGGGCATCCTGATGATGATTCCGCTGCGGCGGGCGCTCATTGTGAAGGAGCACGGAATCCTTAAATACCCCGAGGGCACGGCATGCGCAGCGGTGCTGACCGCCGGAGCTTCGCCCGAAAGCCGCCTGGCGGCGTCGGCCTCGGCCAAGGCCGATATGGCGGCGGCGGCCGCGGCCGGGCTGGGCCGCTCGGCGGGCGGGCAGGTGATCTTCACTGGTTTCGGGGTCGGCCTGCTCTACAAGACCCTCAATATCGCATTGAAGGGCTGGAAGGACATTCCGGAAAAGATCTTCGGCGCTCCGTTCAAGAGCGGCTCGGTCGGAATCGAAATCTCGCCCGAACTCCTCGGCGTGGGTTATATCATCGGTCCGCGAATCGGTTCCATCATGTGTGCCGGCGGGGTGCTCGCCTACCTGGTGCTGATTCCGATGATCAAATTCTTCGGCGAATCGTTGGCGGGCCCGCTCGCCCCGGGGACGAAGCTGATCAGCGCGATGGGCCCGGATGAGATTCGCGGGGCGTACGTGCTCTATATCGGGGCGGGAGCAGTGGCGGCGGGGGGTATCATCAGCGTCTTCCGGTCGCTCCCGACCATCTGGCATGGATTGCGCGCGGGGCTCGGTGATTTCCGGCGCTCCCGGACGCCGGGCGGAGAAGCGACGGCGGTGCGGCGCACGGATCACGACCTACCGATGATGTTCGTCGGCATCGGGCTGGTGGCGCTCATGACGGCCATCACGCTGGCCCGACCGCTGCATATGAACCTGCTGGGCGCGCTGCTCATCGTACTCTTCGGCTTTTTGTTTGTGACGGTTTCCTCGCGGCTCACCGGCGAAATCGGCTCCTCCTCGAATCCCATCTCGGGCATGACGGTGGCCACGTTGCTGCTCACCTGTTTGATCTTCTTGATCGTTGGCTGGACGGGGGGCACCTATTACGTCACCGCGCTGTCGGTCGGGGCGGTCGTCTGCATCGCGGCCTCCAACGGCGGCACGACCTCGCAGGATCTGAAAACCGGCTTTCTGGTGGGTGGCACGCCGAAATTGCAACAATACGCGATCTTGGTCGGCGCCTTCGCGTCGGCCCTGGTTTTGGGGCCGATTCTGTTGCAGCTCAATCAGGCCGCGACGGTCTACGTGCCGGTGGCGCAGTTGGCGCCGGGACTGCGCACGGACGCGCCGTTGTCCGCCGGCACCGAACGGCTCCGCGGGCCGCAGTCGCGGCCGGTGACGCTCCGCGAGTGGAACAAGATGGATGAGGTTGGCGGGCCGGCTGGACGCTATCTCGTCAACGAGCGGGGCGAGGCGGTCGTATCCGTCACAGCGCGGTCCGGTGGTTCGGCCTATTTGCCCGTCGCACCGACGACTTCGCGACTGCGCACGGACGCGGCCTCGCTCCCGGTCGCGGCGGAGTACAACGCATCGCAAGCCCGGCTCGCGACGGGCACCTACCATGTTTGGTTCAAAGGAGCCGGGCCGTCCGGCCCGGCGGGCAAGTACCTGGTTGACGAACACGGTGATGCGGTCTGGTACGTCGATCCGGGCATCAACGGCACCTTCAAGCAGCGCCCGGATGGCACGGAGGTCCGCAAGTTTGACGCTCCGAAGGCGACGCTGATGAGCTACATCATCAAGGGCATCCTCGACCGCAAGCTGCCCTGGGCGCTGGTGCTGCTCGGCGTGTTCATTTCCGTCACGCTCGAATTGGCCGGGATCCCGTCGCTGGCGTTCGCTGTCGGGGTGTATCTGCCCCTCTCCTCGTCCTCGCCGATCTTTGTCGGTGGACTCATCCGGTGGCTCGTCGACCGGAAGAAACGGCACGAACTTCGGCACACCGATCTCGACGAAATGCAGCTCGTCGCGGAAAGCGACAAGAGTCCCGGCGTGCTCCTGGCCTCCGGGTACATCGCCGGCGGCGCGATTGCCGGGATCATCATTGCGTTTCTGGCGGGTGTGCTCGATCAGGCGGACGCTTTTCTGGCGACCTGGTCCTCCGCCCACAATCCGTTCTATGAAGGGGCGCAGGCCGACGCGCTGGCGATGATCCCGTTTGCGCTTCTGACCGGATTCCTCTACTTGGTGGCGCGCGAGAAACTGCTGGCGCCGAAGGCGGATCGACCGGGAATGCAATCGTAAATACGAATTACGCGGTGGGGGACGTTGGATTGCTAAAGCCAAGTAGCGCCGGACTGCGACCGGCGGCGGCGAACGACTCGGTGAGCGGAAATCGCCAGTCCGAGACTGGCGCCACGGGGATGCGGGTTTGGCCAGTAGCGCCGGTCTGCGACCGGCGAAATCTGGAGAGTAGAATCCAGGCTTGTGCCGGTCGGCAGTCGACGCCATTACGGCCGGCAGAATGCGATTGGACCAAACGATCCGCTTCGGTCGCCGCAATCTGCCGCATTGGGAAATCCGGGGAGGCCGGTATTTCGTAACCGTTCGTTGTGCCGGAAGCCTTCCTGATAACGTGGTGGGCCGGCTGCAGGAAATCCATCTGCACCTGCAGACCATCATACCGCGTTCTGAAGGATTTGCGGCCATGCAACGCGCGTATTTTTTGACGATGGAGAAATACTTGGACTGCAGTTCGGGGCAGGGAGGAATATTGTGCGATCCGTTGGCCGCTCGAGCGGTGATTTTGGAGCTCGATCTGCTGGCTGAATGGCGTGTCGAGGTTCCTCATTTCTCGATAATGCCCAATCACTGGCATGCGCTGCTGGTGTCGCGCGATGATTGGGTGCACACGCTGGGAGAGACCATGAAACGAGTCAAAGGAAGGAGCGCGAAAGCCATGCGCCGGCAATGCGGCGGAGCGGGACCGGTGTGGCAGCGCGAATGGTTTGATCGTTGGGTGCGTGATGAGGCTGAATGGGAGAAGGTGGTTGATTATATCCACAACAATCCGGTGAAGGCGGGGTTGGCGAAAGATGGTGCGACCATCAGTGGACGCGATAGCCCGTTCTATGGCAGCAGCGCCAGTCCGAGACTGGCGCCACGGGGAGCCAGGTTTGGCCAGTAGCGCCGGTCTGCGACCGGCGGCGGCGAACGACTCGATGGGCGGGAATCGCCAGTCCGAGACTGGCGTCACGGACAGCGGGCTCCTAAAGTCGTTCCAGCACCACCGGGTTGGTGAGCGCTCCGATTTTTTCGATCTCGATCGTGATGGTGTCGCCGGGCTGCATGAACACCGGCGGCGTGCGCGCGAAACCGACTCCGTGCGGCGTGCCGGTGAGGATGACGGTGCCGGGCAAAAGCGTTTTGCTGCCGCTCAGGAACTCGATGAGGGTCGGCACGTCGAAGATCATGTCGGCCGTATTCCAGTCCTGCATCACCCGGCCGTTGAGCACCGAGCGGATCTGCAGGTCGTTTGGGTCGGGGATCTCGCTCTTCGTGACGAGCACGGGCCCCAGCGGACAAAAGGTATCGAAACTCTTGGCCTGGCACCACTGGCCACCGCCCCAGGGCTTGCGTTGCCAATCCCGTGCCGACACGTGGTTCGCGCAGGTATAGCCGAGCACGTAATCGAGCGCATTGGCGCGGGAAACGTTTTTGCAGCGCCGGCCGATGACGACCGCCAGCTCGCATTCGTAATCGACTTCCTGGCTGGCCATTCCTTGCGGAATCTCGATCGGATCGCCGGGATTTTGGACCGCGCTGGTGGCCTTGATGAACAGCACGGGTTTCTCCGGCGCACCCCGGCCGCCTTCCTCAGCGTGCTTCCTGTAGTTGAGGCCGATGGCGAGCAGGTTGGCGGGAACGAGCGGCGCGAGCAGTTTTCCGGGTGTGACGAGCCGGTCGGTGATGCGGAAGTCGCCGAAGATATCCCCGGCGATTTCGCAGGCCGTGCCGTCGGATTGCAGGGCCGCGTAGGCGGGGCCGGCGGGAGCAAGGTGGCGGATGATGCGCATGGCGGAATTTCTGACCGCAGATCGCGCGGATGGCACGGATTTTTTGGGAGGTTGAACTCCAGCGGGGTGAAGCAGCGGGGAAAACCGTGCAGTCCTGACTGCGAAGCCCGCTTTGCTCCGAGGCTCGATGAATCGTCTGATGCTGCGTAGCCACTCGTTTGCGCTCGCAGCTACCCAGCAACCACTCGCGGGCGCTCGCGGCCACGGGGGATCAAGCAGGTCTGTGTAGCTGCGAGCGCCAGCGAGTGGCCACGGGGCTCAAGTCGGCTGCCCGCGAGAGGATTTCATCCCTTTGCGTCGGCGAAGTTCTCCATCCCGGCGCAGGAGCAGACGAGGTTGCGGTCGCCGTAGACGTTGTCCACGCGCCCGACCGCCGGCCAGAATTTGCTGGCGCGCGTCCGCGCGTCGGGAAACGCCGCAAGCTCGCGCGGGTAGGCGTGCGTCCACGCGTCAGCGCAGACCGCCCCGGCGGTGTGCGGCGCGTGCTTGAGCGGATTGTCGGCCTTGTCCCACCGGCCGTCCGCGACCCTTTGCATTTCCCCGTGGATGGAGATCAGGGCGTCGCAAAAACGGTCGAGCTCGCGCTTCGATTCACTCTCGGTGGGCTCGATCATCAACGTGCCGGGCACCGGAAACGACATGGTCGGCGCGTGATAGCCATAGTCCATGAGTCGCTTGGCCACGTCTTCGACCTCGACTCCGTGCTTTTTCCACGGGCGAAACTCGAGGATGCATTCGTGGGCGACCAGTCCGCCCGCTCCTTTGTAAACGACCGGGAAATACGATTCGAGCCGCCGGGCCACATAATTGGCGTTGAGCATCGCGACCTGCGTGGCGGCGGTGAGTCCCTCTGCGCCCATCATGCGGATGTAGAGCCAGGAAATGACGAGGATGGACGCCGAGCCGTACGGCGCTGAGGCCACCGCGCCGGTGTTTTCCTTTGGCGTTTGGGATTTGGCGTTTGGATTTTCGGAGCGCAATGCGACGTGACCGGGCAGGAACGGCACGAGGTGGCGGGCCACGCCGATGGGACCCACGCCGGGCCCGCCGCCGCCGTGCGGAATGGCGAAGGTCTTGTGCAGATTGAGATGACATACATCGGCGCCGATGATGCCGGGCGACGTCAGCCCCACCTGCGCGTTCATGTTGGCGCCGTCCATGTACACCTGGCCGCCATGCTGATGGATGATGGCGCAGAGGTCCTTGATGGCCGCCTCGAACACGCCGTGCGTGGACGGGTAGGTGACCATGAGCGCGGCGAGATTCGCCGCGTGCGCCTCCGCCTTCGCCCGGAGGTCGGCGACATCGATGTTGCCCTGGGCGTCGCACGCGACGGGCACGACCTTGAAGCCGCCCATCGCGGCGCTGGCGGGATTGGTGCCGTGCGCCGAGGTTGGGATGAGGCAGATGTTGCGGTGGCTTTCGCCCCGGGAGGCGTGCCAGGCGCGGATGACGAGCAGACCGGCGTATTCGCCCTGCGAGCCGGCGTTCGGCTGCAGGGAAACCGCGGCGAACCCGGTGATCTCGGCCAGCCATGCCTCAAGGTCGTGGAAAAGTTTCTGGTAGCCGCGCGTTTGTTCGGCAGGCGCGAAAGGATGAAGGCGCCCGAACTCAGGCCAGGTCACCGGCAGCATCTCGGTCGTGGCGTTGAGCTTCATCGTGCACGAGCCGAGGGAGATCATCGAGTGGCAGAGCGAAAGATCGCGGGCCTCGAGGCGTTTGAGATAACGCAGCATCTCGTGTTCGGCATGGAACGAATTGAACACGGGGTGGGTGAGGAAGGCCGATTGCCGCGCATGGGGAAGCGGAAGCGCGGCAAGTTCCAAATCCCAAGTTCCAGGTTCCAATTTGGTAGTGGCGCCGAAGACGGCGACCAGGGCGTGCACGTCGTCGAGCGTGGTCGTTTCGTCGAGCGAGATGCCCACGGTCCGCGCGTCGATGAAGCGCAGGTTCATCCCGGCGGCGGCGGCGGCGGCGAGCACGCTGCCGGCGTCGACCTTGGCGATCGTGAGCGTGTCGAACACCGGCCCGGTGTTGACGCGCGCGCCGGATACGGCGAGCGCCCGGGCCAGGAGCTGGGTTAGCGAACGCACGCGCCGGGCAATGCGGCGGAGTCCTTCCGGGCCGTGGTACACCGCATACATCGCCGCCATGACGGCGAGCAGGACCTGCGCGGTGCAGATGTTGGAAGTGGCCTTCTCCCGGCGGATATGCTGTTCGCGCGTGCCCAGCGCGAGCCGCAGGGCGGGATTTCCGTGGACGTCTTTGGACACGCCGACGAGGCGGCCGGGCATCTGGCGCTTGCAGGCGTCGCGCGTGGCAAGATATCCCGCATGCGGTCCGCCAAATCCCAGCGGAACACCGAAACGCTGGGCGGAGCCCACTGCGACATCGGCTCCGAATTCCCCGGGCGGTCGGAGCAGCGTCAGCGCGAGCAGGTCGGCCGCGACGACGCAGTGCGCCCCGGTCGCGTGAACCTTCGCAAAAAACCCGGCGAAGTCGCAGATGTCCCCCCGGGTATCGGGGTATTGCACGAGGACGCCCGCGAGACCGGCGGAGGGCTCGTAGGTTCGGTGGTCGCCCACGACGACGTCGATGCCAAGCGGCTGCGCGCGCGTGCGGACAACGTCGATCGTCTGCGGGTGACAGGCGGCCGACACGAAAAAGACTTGCGCGGTGCCTTCCTTGAGACGGTGGCAGAGCATCATGGCTTCGGCGGCCGCCGTGCCCTCGTCGAGCATGGAGGCGTTGGCGATCTCCAGCCCGGTGAGGTCGCAGATCATCGTCTGGAAATTGAGCAGCGCCTCGAGACGTCCCTGGGAGATTTCCGCCTGGTAGGGGGTATAGGCCGTGTACCAGCCGGGATTCTCAAGGACGTTGCGCTGAATAACCGCCGGCGTGAGCGTGTCGTAGTAGCCCTGGCCGATGAAGCTCCGGAAGACCTGGTTCTGGGCGGCGATCGCGCGCAACTCGGCCAGCGCGGCGCTCTCGCCGGCCGCCGCCGGGAGCTTCAATGGTTGGGACAGACGGATCTGTGGGGGGACCGCGGCGTCCGCCAGCGATTCGAGCGACGGCTGCCCGAGGAGCCGGAGCATGGCGGCCATGTCGGCGGAATCGGAGCCGAGGTGCCGGCGGGCAAAAGTGTCGAGCGGAGCGAAGCGGTCGCAGTTCGAAGACATACCCGCGGACGGTAGGCTGGGGCGTTGGCGGCGCAATAGTGAAAGGCAGCGCTTTGCACTTCGCTCTTCGCGCTGCCTTTTCAAGATGGCCTCGCTGTTTTGTTGAAGCGGAATTGCAGACGGCGGCTGGCTATGTTGGCCTCACAGCGTAGGCTAGGCGGGATGCTTCTTGCGGCAGAACACGAGGCTCACACCGGCGCCACCTCAATGAACCCAGCCCGTCCATTTGCCACCAAGACCGCCCGCGCGGCTTACATAGATCGCCGGCTGGCCGAGCTGTATCCGGAGACGCCGATCCCGTTGCAGCACACCGATGCTTTCACGTTGCTGGTGGCCGTGGTGCTGTCCGCGCAATGCACCGATGTGCGGGTGAATCTGGTCACGCCGGCGCTGTGGGCCCGCGCCCGGACTCCGGAATCCATGAGCCGGCTGCCGGTCGCGGACGTCGAGGCCATCATCCGGCCGTGCGGGCTCGCGCCGCAGAAGTCGCGGGCGATTGTGGAGCTTTCCCGCCAGCTCGTTGAACGGCACGGCGGGCGGGTACCGCGCAGTTTTGCCGAGCTCGAAGCGTTGCCCGGCGTGGGGCACAAGACCGCGTCGGTGGTCATGGCGCAGGCCTTTGGCGAGCCGGCCTTTCCGGTCGACACCCATATCCACCGCCTAGCCCAGCGGTGGATGCTGACGAACGGTCGCAGCGTTGAGCAGACCGAGTGCGATCTGAAACGGCTCTTCCCGCGGGAACATTGGCGCCAGCTTCATCTCCGCATCGTCTTTTACGGCCGCCAGCATTGCACGGCCCGCGGTTGCGACGGAACGGTCTGCGAGATCTGCCGCACACTTTTTCCAAGTCGCGCCGCGGGGAAAAGCAGTCGCGCCCACTAGTTTGTTCGGCGATCTGATGGTCTTCGCCGAAATGGCCAGGCCATTTCGTACGAGCTGCGCGAAGGACGAAGTCCGGCGCGCAGCTCGGTTTACATGGTTGCCAAGCCGGCGGAAAGCGGGAAGCTGTCTGACTTTTATCTGACATGTTGCGCAAAATCATCGCGTCGATTCGGAAGAGCCTGACTGCCGCACCCGCGGCGGCTCCCGCAAAATCCGCCCCCAAACCTTCCTCCCGGCCTGCCGGCCCAGAACATTCGCCGATCTCCCGACCTCAACCCTCTGGACGGTCCGATCAAGACCGCGGACGTGACCGTGGACGCAGCCGCGGCCGCAACCGGGGCCAAGGACAGGGCCAAAGCCAGAGCCAAGGACAAGGACAGGGGCGTGGCCATGGACATGGCTACCGTCAGCAATCCGGTTACGAGCCGAGGTCTGAACAGAGGTTTGATCCGAGGTCCGAGCCGAGAGCTGAGTCAAGGCCGGTTTCCCGGCCCGCACCGCGCCCGGAACAACCGGCGCCGGTCCATCGCCAAGCGGCCGCGTTGCCGCCTCATCCTCCGGTGCACGCTCCGCCCGCTACTGCGCCGGCAATGAATACGCCGTTCTCCAAGCTCGGGCTCACGGACGCGATGGCCTACGCGGTGGAGAAGATGGGCTACACCGAGCCAACCCCCATTCAAGTGCAGGCCATTCCGGTCGTGCTGGCAGGCCGCGACGTCATTGGCTCCGCCCAGACGGGCACCGGCAAGACGGCCGCCTTTGCCCTGCCCATCTTGCAGCGCCTCGCGGGTCACGGAGCACTGCGGTGCCTCATCCTCGAACCCACGCGCGAACTCGCCGTGCAGGTGGAGGAGGCGTTCCGCGATTTCGGCAAGTTCACCAACCTGCGCACGACCGTGATCTACGGCGGTGTGGGTTACGGGAAACAGCGTGAGGACCTCCAGCGTGGCGTCGATGTGGTCATGGCGACGCCCGGCCGGCTGCTCGACCTCCTCGAACAGCGCGACCTGACGCTGCGCGGGGTCAACGTGCTCGTCCTGGACGAAGTCGACCGCATGCTCGACATGGGCTTCCTGCCGGATGTGAAGCGCATTGTGCAGCAGTGTCCGCGCGAGCGACAGACGCTGCTGTTCACGGCCACCCTGCCGCCGGAAATCGAATCGTTGGCTGCCTGGGTCTTGCATGACCCCGTGACGGTGGCGGTCGGCCGGCGACGCGCGCCCGCCGAGACGGTGTCCCATGGATTTTACCCGGTCGTGGCCTCCCAGAAATTCGACCTGCTCTCCACGTTGCTGGAACGCACCAATTTTGAAAGCGTGTTGATCTTCTGCCGCACGAAGGTCGGCGCGGACCGCGTCGCCGCCCGGCTGAAAACGCACAAACACCTGGTGGCGGTGATGCACGCGGATCGCAACCAGAGCGAACGGCAGGAGGCGCTGCAAGGTTTCAAGGCCGGACGCTACGAAGTTCTGGTGGCGACGGATCTGGCCGCCCGCGGCCTCGACATCGCCGGCGTGACGCACGTGGTCAATTTCGATGTTCCGGAGAACCCGGAGGATTATGTCCACCGCATCGGTCGCACGGGCCGCGCCCTCCACACCGGCGACGCCTTCACCCTGGTGACCGAGGAAAGCGTGCGCGATGCGCGCAGCATCGAGCGGTTCATCGGCCGCGCCATCGAGTGGAAGCGGATCGACGATTTCCCGTATATCTATTCGGCGCTGTTCGACGAGCGCGAGCAGATCGCCGAGGAAACGGCCAAGCCGGTGAGCCGGCTGCACCGCGGTATGCGCCGGTAGAGGAAACCGGCGGACTTCGTCCTTCGGTTTCCTTGGCAAAATGGCTGAGCCATTTTGCGCCGGTACGCCGCGGGTTCGAAGAGGGAAAGTAGGGTCGCCGCTTGTCGGCGGACCGTTCCCCGTGGTCGATCTTCCCTTCGGTCCTCGATTGTCTGCGTCTTTTTGCGAACGGGCGCGTCTGCCTAGGTGAATCCAATCATCCATGAAAAACCTCGATGCTTTCCAAATCAGAGACTATGTGCGCGAGCGCTATGGCGCCCTTGCGGAACAAGACGACGCTTCCGCCCGTTCGGGCTGCGGCTGCGGAGATTCCGCCAGCGGCGGTTGCTGCTCGGCTTCCGCGCCGGCCAAGCCGAGTGCCTGCTGCGTCGCTGATGCGACGGTCGACCTGATTATTTCGAACTGCGTCATCAATCTTTCGCCCGAGAAGGCCCAGGTCTTCCGCGAGGCATTCCGGGTGCTCAAGCCCGGCGGCCGGCTCGCCATTTCGGACGTGGTGGCGACGAAGCCCGTGCCACCCGCGCTGCGGGAGAAACTGCAGGCGATCGGAGCCTGCGTCGCTGGGGCGGCATTGATTTCCGATTTGAAGGCGATGCTGCAGGATGCCGGGTTTGGCCGGATCGAAATCCAGCCGAGAAATTCGTCGCGCCAGACCATCGCGCAATGGACGGAGGACGCCGGGGTGGCGGATTTTGTGGTGTCCGCCTATCTCACAGCCTATAAACCTGAACGACCGTGAAACGCTTGGCCCCAGCGATTGAGTTCTCTGCTGCCGCGCAGAAGGACGTTCGCCCCATCACCGCCCTCCTGCGCGAGGCCAGCCTGCCGCACGGGGATTTTGCCGACCATCTGGAGCATTTCCTGGTGGCAAGTCAGGAGGGCAAAGTCGTCGGCGCGATCGGCTTCGAACGACACGGCGCGGACGCGTTGCTGCGGTCCCTGGTCGTCTCCCCGGGCCTGCGCGGCGGTGGCCTGGGCGGCCGGCTGGTGGAGCAACTGACCGCTGCGGCCCGGGCTCAGGGGGTGAAGCGGTTCTATCTGCTGACGACGACCGCAGAAGCGTTTTTTGCGAAGCGCGGTTTCCGCCCGAGCGCGCGGCCGACGGTGCCGGCGGGCATTGCCGCGACCAAAGAATTCAACAGCCTGTGCCCGGTGAGCGCGGTGTGCATGTCGCGGAACCTGGAGGCCGCCCGTCAGCCATGACCGTACAGACTTTCGATGCCAACGTGCTGGAGATGGCCCCGCGTCTGCGGGCGTTTCTCCGGCGCCGGGTGCGCGACGACGCGACCGCGGACGATCTGACGCAGGACACGCTGCTCAAGGTCTACCGTTCGCGGGCGGCGTTGCGGGAGGATACGCGTCTGCAGGCCTGGCTCTACCGCGTGCCGCGGACCACGTTGATCGACTATTACCGGCGCCAGAAACCGACGGAGGAACTCCCCGCGGCGATCGCGGCGGAGAGCCGGAGCGAGCTGGCAGCGATGCGCACGGCCATCGCGGCGTCGAGGCAGCGTTTTCTGGAAGAACTGCCGGAGGCCTATCGGAAGCCGGTGCGCCTGGCCGAAGTGGAAGGCCTGCCGCTGGCGAAAATCGCCCTCCGGATGGACCTGTCCTTGACCGCGGTGAAGTCGCGGGTGCGGCGCGGCCGGCAGATGCTCAAGGCGAGACTGCAGGCGTGCTGCCGCTTCGAGTTCGACCGGCTGGGCCAGGTGATCGGCTGGGAGCGCCGCAAATTGCTCTGCTGTGAGCAACGCTGAGGCCACCGACAAGACCCCGAGCCAGCGGCTCGGATTTCTCTGAGCACAAACCGGTTTCGGGGCGTTGCCTTTGCTGGCCTGACGTCTGCGACCTTGCCTTGAGGCTCGACATGCTCTGGTATGTTCTAGAAGTCGGTAGACCAAGTTCCTCGTCTCTGTCCGCAACCTGCGGCACAAATCGTCGGCGAGATTTCTGTGGCGTTAATTTTGCCACCGCCGGTGGCAAAATTGGCCCCAGACACTGTTACCTCCGGAATTTTGCAGCCGCTTGCTGAAAAATTGCCTTGGGCGCACCACGTCATCCTCCTCGAAAAGGTCAAGGACCGCGCGGCCCGTCTCTGGTACATGCAGGCGGCGGTCGAGAATGGCTGGAGCCGCGCGGTGCTCGGTGTGCAGATCGAGCAGCACGCTCACCGTCGGGCGGGCAAAGCCGTGACCAACTTCGCCGCTACGCTGCCGCCCCAGTCCGACCTCGCGCAGCAGACGCTGAAGGATCCCTACGTCTTCGACTTCCTGGCTCTCGATGCCGCCGCCTGCGAGCGCGAGCTGGAGCATGGGCTGATCGATCACGTGCAGAAGTTTCTCGTCACGCTCGGCGCCGGCTTTGCCTTCGTGAGCCGGCCGGCTACTTCTCAGCGCAAACCCACCCACCAATGGCGTAATCTGAACGGAGAGATCGGAAACGGCCGGTCCAATGCGTGCTCCAGCTCGTTCACTCTGCTACCAAGCTGATTGTCTGGGTGTGACTCCAAGATAGGCAGAGAATGTGCAGTCGCGGCACAGTTCACTTCCGTCAAGATCGTCGCTATGTCCATATTTCGCCAGTAGCCAATCATGAGGGCGGAGGGGAACCGCTGTGCGTAACTCCATTCTCGCAAAACGAAGCGTGCGACACCATGCGCGACGTAGTTTTCGTTGAGAACCCAGTCTTTGCGTCCTGAATCGCCCAATCGTTTGCACTCGACTACAAATTGCTTGGCACTACGCCGCACGTCGGGCTCGTGTAGGTCGAAGAAGCCCCACTGAAAGTCAGGCCGCTTTGCTTCCCGCGCGGCGCGGGTCGTGTCATCAGGATCGGGTTGATTGCACGCCTCCTGCGTCGGTGGAGGAAGGATGCCTTTGGGATCAAGTTCCCGGCTCGACTCCAATAATGCGAAGTAGAGGAGTCGGTTGAGATCGACTTCGGCAGCCGGGTGAGGCCGATTCGCGCGCAAGATCTCTAACGCTCGGCGAATCACATTCAGGAAACGGGTTTCCTGGCGCGCCCAGAGGCTGCACGACCGCAGGCTTGGCCCCATGCCGTTCATGCTTGGGTGTCGGCCCCAGATTCGTTCATGAGCCTGAGCATGGTGGCTTCAGCGTCCTCACGTGCTGCAGTTCGAGTCCAGAAACGGCGTTCGTTGCGTTTGAGGATGACGATCTCGTGATCACCGACATATCGGTAGAATGTGTCGACCAAGATCCCAGCGCTACCGCACGGGACGAGACTTTCATCGGCCAGATGCTTGAGTAACGAGCGCCAGTCATCGGACTTCTCGACCGTTGGAGTGGGTTTCGTGCTACGTTTGTAACGCGTTGAAAACATCAGGCCGAGCAATGGCGCGCCCGTAGGAGGAGAAAGCACACGCCAGACGAATTCGCCGTCGAGGGCCAATTCGTCATTCCAGGCTTCAAGGAAGGTTCGGAGATACGCGCCCAGTCCATCGGTGGATTCGGACACGTCCGCCAAAGTGCCTGCAATGGCCTGCGGAACCTCGACGGGCGCGACCGCCAAGCTCTGTTGCCGATTATAAAACAGATCCAGACCCAGCGTGCACATTTCGTACACCAGATCGCGCTCGGCTTGATTGAGACTGTAGAGATCAAAAACGGCTTCGTTTAGCTCACGCTCCAACACTGGGCGCCTTCCCTCGGCGGTAACGCCAGCCAGTTCTAACCCTTCCGGCGCGGGGTCGAGATTCTGGAGTTCCTTGACTACGCGGGAAATCCGGTCGCGAAGCGCCTCATTCTTGGGAAACGCGATCGGCATACGTTCCACATCCTCAAGGTGGATCTCATCGTGCCAGAACCCCCACGAACCAGACGTCATCCAATAGAAGTAACGAGCGAGCGATGACCAAAACACCGCAATGATGGTTGCTTCCTGCCACGCTTCGAAACCTTCCAGTCGGACACCGTGGATCGAATTACGGAAGCAATACTTCTTTGTCTCCAGTCGAGCAGTGATATAACCGCCGCTCTTGATACCGCGGCCAACGAGTAGTCGGTGACCGCTGTAAACCGCCTCAACGCCCCGCCGCTCTATTTTTGTTGGAACATCCACCAACTCCTTGGCATTGAACGGTCCAAAGGCACAAAAACTCGTCGCTGGCAGTTCGCGGAAGTTTGTCAGCCAACCGGCATCGTCTTTCCTGTTACCCTCTTGGAATCCGCGTCCGATAGAAACATCACAACCCGAGATCTCCGCGCCGATTTGACCAAGGGGCAGATGCACCTGCAACGCCTGCACCAACGCTTCATCCCGATGCCCGCCCCACCAATAGATCTTCCAAAGCTGTTCGTTTGCCAGGCAATCGCGCTGGGAGAGCCAATGCATGTCGCCGCTATTCAGGATGACGCACTTGGTGCCCTCGACGATCGAACTGCGTTTCGCGGACCAGTATTCAAAACGATCGTCCTGACTGCTGAGATTCGCGCCTTTCTTCTCGAACACGACCGAAACGAAGGGTGAAATTGCCTCGGTCTCGCGATGGTCATCAGAGAAGAACAGATGCCGCACATGCGCGAAGTTGACGACATGTCGCAATCGGACTGCCGTAAGCCATGCTCGGCGAAACGCCCTGCTGTTCTCTTGATGCTTGAATAACACGCCCGAAGAAATGAGCAGCCCTGCCCGCCCTCCAGCGGCCAATAGATCGAGGGTCAAATAGACGAACGCTTGCGACATCTCTTTGTCGCCGACCGGATGGTTGCCGCGCTGGCACCAATCCTTGACGGCGATCTTGGCCTGTTTCTCGGACTCATCCCGTGGTCTCGGATCGCCCCAAGGTGGATTCCCCACTACCACGGTAGCTGTGCCGGTACCAAAACTCTGACGCACTTCGTCAGGAACTTTCCCTCCACAGACGTCAAACGCATTAGCGCATAGCAGGGTATTAAAAAACCGAGCCGCGCTTTTCTTCACCATCCTTTGTTTTCGTTCTGCCTCGGGCATCCACTTCAGATGGGGCAGCCGCCGGTCGGTATTGATTTCGGGCGGATACTGGTAGTGGAGCAAAGCCAGACAGAGACTGAATGCGGCCACCCGAACCGCCTCCTCGTTGATGTCAATGCCGGCAATCTGCTCTTCGAGGATCTTCAATAATTGCCTGCGATTGAGCCGGCGTCCGCCCTGGGCAGCCCACTGATGGCGGACCATGCGGCGAAACGCTTCGACCAGAAATATCCCCGAACCACAAGCCGGATCGAACACGCGCGGGCGCGACTCCAAGACTTCCGGAGTCAGCGTGTGGCTGAGCACAAACTCAACGAGTGCCGGCGGGGTGTAGTGTGAGCCTTGATTTTGCCCATCACCGACCTTCGCGTTATAGAACTCCTCGTAGATGGTGCTAATCAGTTCGATGGGAATGACCTCGAACCGATACGCATAAAAAAATAGATCCCGTTGAGAAGGCGCTTCGCCGAGCAGGAAGCTTTGAAGCAAATCTAGATGCGGCTGTGAAATTCGCGCCGTTTCTTCGTCATCAAGCGGGAAAGTGTCACCGTTGAAATCATCGGCCAAGGTCGCAAACAGCGCATACGTGAACTCCTTGTTACGTAGCACGCGGAAGAAATACCGTTCCGCCAATTCAGGCTCGACGATCAGCTGATTCAGCGGCTCGTCCAACAGTCGCATCCATTCGCGATTGCGAGAGGCGATTGCCTCAAAATAGCTGCGTTTGATGATGCCCCGGTCTTCGAGGTAACGCACGAAGATAGAGCGCCCGATCAACGCGTGGAGGTGACGAGCTTCGGGGGCTGGCGTGTTGGCGCCTAATGGCACCTCATGCAGCGCTCGCCTCATGCGCTTCAAATCGCGAATCAAAGCCCGGTCTGCGCGTTGGCTGCCATCTCCGAAATGCTGCTCACCAAAAACCGCGCCGGTTTCGATATTCTCGCGATGAAAGGCGGCAAGCTGCGTTTGAATCTCTGCGATGGTGCTCACCCGTTTGAGCATCCTGTCATTCGCATCAACGGATTCTCCGGCCTTAACAGGCGGCTGGCAAAGATCGAAAACCGTCAATTCGCCTGGACGCGCAAGGAAGAGCAATTGCGGGCGCGCCATACACCAGATATAGTTGTAGTGCTGTCGAAGAGCGGCCGGATCGGAGTCGGTTGCCTTTGCAAAAACGGCAATCGGGTGCTGGTCTAGGAAAAAGACCTGATCAACGCCAACCGCAGCCGCCAAAGCCAGCCAGTCGCCCTTCTCCGTCCATTCGGCAGACTGATTCGCCTCTGGTTTCGCATTGGCCGATAACAAATTCCCACGGGCGAAGTCCAGTTGCTCAACCGCGGCGCTCAGCAGCTCGTCTGGCGTAGGAACGGGCACGCTGTACTAAACGCTTGCTGGTTTGACTCTGTCAATGGCGATGGCTCCATCCGTGATAGGTTGCCGCGCTTGCGTCCGGGCCAGCGTGCGTGCGACTCTGGCGGGCTAACTGTATGAGCTGCATTGTTCTTCACACGGAGTGTTGCCTCCCCTCGTCATGAGCCGCGAGCGTTGTTATCGCTGTTTCTGGCCGAAGGCGCTGTGCTGGTGCGATTCCATCCGCCCGATGCCGACGCGCGCGAAGTTCGTGTTCCTCATGCATCCGAAGGAGTACAAGGATCAGCGGACCGGCACCGGCCGGCTCACGCACCTCTGTCTGGCTGACAGCGAACTGCACATGGGCATCGGCTTCGACGAGCACGCAGCCGTGCAGGCGCTGATCCGCGATCCGGCGAATTTCCCGATGCTGTTGTATCCGGGGCCGCTGGCGCGGGTTCTTCCCGGCGGCGTGCAGCCGGCGGAACTCGCGGGCCGGCGGCTGGTCGTTTTTCTGCTCGACGGCACCTGGGCGTGCGCCGCGAAGATGCTCCGGCTCAGCCCAAGCCTCCGGCGATTGCCACGGATCATGTTTCCGCCGGCGGCGCCGAGCCGCTTCGTCATCAAGCAGCAGCCGGTGACCGGATGCCTTTCGACGCTGGAGGCGACGCACGAACTGCTCCTCGCGCTGGAGCGCGCGGGACTCGACCGCTATGCGCTGCCCGAACAACTGCCCGGGCTGTTTAACCGGATGCAGGACTTCCTGATCCGCTGCGCGCAGGATCCCTCGCGCCCAGGTTACCGGCGCCAGCCCTACGGCGAGCCCGGGCAGCGCCGGGAAACGCGCGGACGGGGCACCGCCCGCCCGCTGAAGTTGTTTCCGGCCCTGCCGGACGCGGACGCAGGCGGCTGCAGGCGGCGCGGCCGGCGCCAAGCCCATAACGCCGGACCAGGTGGTGGATGACAACAATGGTAGAGCGCGTTATCCGTAACGCGCCGCGTGCGTCTTGTGGACAAACTGCGCCACCCGCTGAGCATTCCGAGATTCAAAAAAACGCGCTGACGGAGCAGCGCCCTCCACCGGCATTGCCCGGAAGGAATTTGGAGCGCTCCGCGGTTTCAGTTGCAAGCGGGCGTGGGGTTTGCTCTCTTGCGCGGCTTCATGCAACTCGACATTCCCCAGGGCGATTTCGCCGGCTACCTGTTCGATCTCGACGGCACGCTCGTCGACACGATGCCGCTGCACTTCGTGGCGTGGCGGCAGGCGCTGTGGCAGTGTGGTCTGGAACGGGACCTGGATGAGGATTTCTTTTACTCGCTTGGCGGGGTGCCGACGTTGTTGGTGGCGCAACGCATCGGCGAGCACTACGGCGTCAAACTCGATGCCGCACGGGTGGAGCACGTGAAAGAGGAATTCTATCTCGAGCTTCTGCGGGACGCGAAACTGATCCGGCCCGTGGTGGCATTCGCCCGTCGCGTGGCGAAGACCCACCCCCTCGCGATTGTCACGGGCGGAATGCCGGAAGTGGCGCAGGCGACGCTTGAATCCGCCGGCCTGAGCGCGTTGTTTCCCATTGTGGTGACTCCGGCGGATGTGCCTTCGGGTCACGGCAAGCCGGCGCCGGACATGTTTCTGCTCGCGGCGCGGCGGATGGGTGTGGAACCCGAGCGGTGCCTGGTGTTTGAAGACGCCGAACCCGGCATCGTCGGCGCGCGCGCTGCGGGCATGCAGGTGGTGCGGGTGCCGAGTCGCGGACTCAGCCGGACTCGGGCGCCGTGACCAGCCGATGGATGATGACGGGGTCGCCCGCGGCAAGTCCGGAGGTGGTGGCGGCGTTGTCGTTGTTGCGCGCGAGGGAGAAGAAACCGTCGGCGTTGGCGAACGCGACCCACAGCCCCGGCTGCACGCTGGCGAAATCGCGGCCGTAGAGGACGCGATAGGATTGTCCCTTGGCGACGATTTCAAACCACGTATCCGGCGCAATATCGGCGGCGGAGAAATCGGAGGGCTGCGCAGTGAGGAGGAGATTGCCGTTGATCGCGGTCACTTCGGTGACCCGCGCCTCGAACCCGCCCTCGTCGAGCGGCCGCACTTGGGAGGGGCCCGGCACCGGCTCCTGGGTGGCGTCAAAAAACATCGGTGTGCCATCCACCGTTGGAAGCGCGATGGGCTGCTGGTCGATCAGGTCGACTAGGGTGCGCAGCGCCAACAAACGTTCGCGCTGGTTGACGTTGACATGGCCGTCACGCGCCACCCTCAGGAGCAGGGGCCGGCTCGGACGTTCGAACGGCGCGGTAACGTACTTCTGTGGACCGTTGAGTTCGCTTTGATTGGTGAGAAAAACCAGGGGAATCTGCGGTTGAAGATTGAAAGGGATAAAGTCCTTTTTTTCCCGCGCCTGGAGGAGCGCGTCCACGGCCACGGCGCCCTGATAATGCCCGGCAAATTGCTCGGCGATCAGCGTGACGATCGTGCCGCCCATGGCATCGCCTTCCAGCAGGACCCGGCGCGGCTCGCCGCCGGTGGCGGCGATGTGGGCGCGGAGGTTTTCCAGGTCGGCGATGGCGTCGCGGATGATCGCGCCGTTGCGGCGAAAACTCGTCTTGGCGACCACCCAGCCCTCGTCGAGCAGGGTGCGGTGGGCCAGGTGGTCGGGATTGAGGTCGGCCACCAAGGGGGCGGTCTTCGCGCGGTAATCGTGGGCGATCAGCAGCACGCACCCGTTCCATTGATCGGGCCGGGCGATCACGAATCTCGCCCCCTCGATTTCGCCGGTTTCGAGCCTGAAGCCCGCGGTGCTTGGGGGCGACTGAGGGGTGGCCGGAGCCGCCAGGCCGGCCAAACCCGACGCGAAGATCAGGGCCGTAAGGACCGGCCGGAGCCGGCGGAAACCCGGGGAAGAATCGCGGATTGCGGCGCTCACTTTGCGGCGGCCCGGCGCAGCCGGTCGTTAATCGCGAGGCCCGGGCCATTTGCCGGGGCAAGTTCCGCATGCAGCCGGGTCCAGTCGCCATGGTCCAATTGGCGAAGCAGGGAGAAGAGCCGGCGGCCCGCCGCGGCAACGTTGCCGCGGGTGCTGAGCCAAAAGACGTTTCTTGCGGCGCCTGCCCAGTCCGGCTGGCGGAAACAAATCCAGGCTTCGTTGGTGCGAGCCCGGGCCACCATGGCGGCGGTAATGCGACGGTGGGTGCGCAGGGGCCGGAGCGGGCTGTAGTGGCGGGCCATCAGACCCGGTGCCAGCGGCGGAATTGCGGGATTCCGGCGCCGCGAGCCGCCGCGAACGGGAACACCCAGCACCCGGGTGAGTTGCTCCGCGGTAATCACGCCTGGCCGCAGGAGCACGGGCCGGCGGGGATCGCGGACATCCAAGATGGTGGATTCGAGCCCGTGGCGGCAGGGGCCGCCGTCCAGAATGTGCGAGATGGCCGACCCGAGACCATCCCGGACATGCGCGGCGGTGGTGGGACTGACGTAGCCGAAAGGATTGGCGCTCGGCGCGGCGAGCGGGAGACCGCTGAGGCGCAACAGACGGCGGAGCAGCGGATGCGCGGGCATGCGCACCGCCACGCTCGACAGGCCGGCGGTCACCACGTCGGGGATGACCCGATTGCGCGGCAGTACCAGGGTGAGCGGACCAGGCCAGAATGCGTGGGCCAGCCGGGTGACCGCGTCATTGGACTCGGCAATCCGAGCCAGCATCCGCAGGTCAGCGACGTGCACGATCAGCGGATCGTTGGCGGGACGGCGTTTGGCGTGGAAAATCTGGCGGCAGGCCGCCGCATCAAAGGCGTTGGCGGCCAGGCCATAGACGGTTTCGGTGGGGACGGCCACGAGTCCGCCGCGCTGCAGGATCCGCGCGAGCCGGCGCAGGTTTTCCGGCGTGCCGCGGTAAACTTGAGCAGAGAGAGTCAAAGTCTGGCGTCTGGCCGCATCTTTCACGGTCACGGTCATTGCGGTGAATATGATCCCGCCCTCCGCCGCCGGGCCGGCGAGATCTGCAGGAGAGGCGGGCTGAAAGCAAAAAGCCGGAGCCCAGGCTCCGGCTCGACGAATGCTCCACGGGCAACCGGCGGCCTACAAGGCCAGCAACATGTGGCGGGAGCGCTTCAGGGTTTTGGTGACGGCGCGCTGATGCTTGGACGTGAGCCCCGTGTATTTCCGCGGCAGGATCTTGCCGGTGTCGGTGACACAGCGGTTGAACATCTGCGGGCTGGTAAAGGGAATCTCGGCAGGCGTCAGAGTCTGCGGTTTCGTTTCAGGCGTGGTCATGGCGAAAAGAAGTGAGGAACGGGAGAGGCTGGAGCGCAGGTTAATGTTGTCAACCTGCATTTTCCCGCTGGAAACGCTTACTTTTTTGTGCTCTTGGTGTCGGCGCTCAGAGCCTCCTCAGCTTTGGCCACCATCTTCTTCAGCGTGTCGTTGGAAATGGGCTTTTGTAAGCAGCCAACCACCTTCGGATGATTGATATAGTTATCGGGATTGAAGCAGCCCGACATGATGATGAAACGGGCTTGGCACTTCGTCCAGTTGGCGTAGGTCTTCATGATCTGATCGCCGCCGAGGCGGGGCAGATTCAGATCCAGCATGACGAGGTCGATGCCATTGTTGGTCTCGTCCAGCAATGCCACGGCGTGCAGGGCGTCCGACACGGCCAGCATGTCATGCCCCCACGAATGGAGAAGCTCGTAGAGCAGCGCTCGATAATCTCGGTCGTCTTCGACAAGGAGGATCTTCATGTTGGGTGCAAAATGCCGCAAGACCTCGGGTCGCCGAGCCGTTCGCCGACCAGGGGGAAGTTCCTAGTAATAGGGTAGGGTCTTTTCACCGCAATGATTTAACGCGTTACGCCGTCGTGAAAAATCTCGCGGCCAAAAAGCCGGCGAAGATAAGGCCCGGTTCTGGGTGGTCATTCCCCGCTGCCCCGATACTTGCGCTCCCCAGCCGTCACGGCCAATGGCAGGCGGTTGGATGGCGGAGGAAGCGGACAGGTGGCGAAAGGCGTGAATGCGCAGGGCGGATTAGCGGCTAGATTGAAATCGAGGACCACCTTCCCGTTCGTCGGTGGGGCGGCGTCGAGAAAGCGCATCGGGTAGTCATCCAACGCTTCCCGCCCCCGGCTTCAAGGCGGCATTCTTGCTCCTGCTCGTTGCCGATGGGAACATCGGTTTTGCCGCGCACTTCCTCGATCGTGTCTTGCGTGGCCCGGAGCCGTAATCGGCCGCCGGGCGCGCCAGGCGATGCTGCGGATGTGATGGAATAGGGTGTTCCGACTCGCCGGCTTTGGCACATCGGTTTGGCAGGCGTTATCGGCTCGACTGCACGGCAGGATGAGCTACCTAGAAACAAGCTGGGAATTCGCGAGATTTCTCGGCACATGGTAGAACTTTGGCGGATGCTGACCATTGCGATACTGAAAGTCATTGGTGATCAATGTCCCCGTAGCTCAACTGGATAGAGCAGCGGTTTCCTAAACGTAGTGCCCTCCCTATATAGCGGGTTTTTTCTTGTCAGATTCTGTGGCAAGCGTTTGTCTGGGCCATGTCCCTCGCGATTCCTCGAATAAAAGCGGACGGCTCCGTTCGCATCCGTGCCAAACTTCATGAGGTCAAAGGACGGCGGGGACCGACTTGGTTCTATTCCTATAATCTCCGCAGGCGGCGTGTTCGATCCCACCGCTTCAAGGATCGCGAACTGGCCCTGTTCGAAATGCGGAAGACGGAGGACGAATATGAGGCCAAGACACCCTTCCAGGTGACCACCCTTTCGCGCCAAGAGCTCGACGATGCACAAGGGGCCTTTCTGACCCTCCACGACAACAAGGTGGAGAAAACCTTAGGCGAAATCGTGTCGTGGTATGTTGCCAAGGGGCCTCGTTGCGTGCCCACCAGCATGGCTGAAGCCGTAGACATGTTCTTGGCGACGCTAAGTCCGGGGACGATGAGGCCAAGTCCGGGGAACATGAACCCAAGTCAGGGGGGCTTGAGCCCAAGGACGATCAAGGGCTATCGGGGCATGCTGAAGCTTCTGAAGGAGGATTTTGGCGAGCGCCAACTCAGCGACCTGACGACCGACGATTTTCGGAAATACCTGAACAAGGCATCATGGGGTTCCATATCCCGATGGCACCATAGGCAAGCGGCGAGTATGCTCTATTTGTGGGCGATGAAGGAGAGACCTCCACGCGCTTCGGAGAACCCATTGGAACCGTTGCCAAGGATGACGAAGCAAGGGCTAATGGCGGTGCTTCCTCCCCCGGCAGTGGTTACGCCAGCCGAGGCACGGGTCTGGTTGTCGGCAGCCGCAGAAACCCCGCATCTGCCTTTTGTCGTGCTATCCTTCTTCGCCGGAATGCGGCGCCAGGAAATCCAAGACTTCGCGAGGCTGCCGGAAGGGGGCTGGACTCAGATCAACTTCGCCACTGGGCGCATCCACATCCCGTTTAAGGTCGGCAAAACGAATCAACGGTATATCGAAATGCACCCGACTTTGGTCGCTTGGCTGAAATGGCTCAAGCGGCACAAGCGAACGCTATTCGTTGCGCCGAACGTCAACAAGGGGCTGAGAGCGATCAAACGGCGCGTCTTCCCTCCCACTGGCGACGCTGCAGCTGTTCAGCCCGTTAATCGCGCCAACATAGCGCGCCATTCCTATATTTCCTATTCGCTGCGCCTGCGCGGAGCATCGTTTGCCCAGGTGGCAATGAACGCGGGCAACTCCGAAGAAGTGATCAAGGACCATTACAACAGTTTGGAAGTGACACCGAAACAGGCTGCGGAGTTTTGGTCGCTCACCCCGAAAACCTTGAGGATCTCCGGAAACTGTTGAGTTCGTCGAGTATGGTCTGGCGGTGGAAACGAATCACGCCTCCGGGAATGTCCACAGTGGAGAATACCTTTTCGCGCGCATAGCGCCGGACCGTCTCTTCGCTGACATTCAGGAACTCGGCGAACTCCCGGACGCTGAGCAGGGGCTCCTCCAGCGAAGAGATGCTCTTCCCCATGTGAAAGACATCTCCCTGTTTGGCGCTTGAGGTGATAGCCTTGGCGAGGGAGCAAATGACTCGCTTGGGATCGAGCCCTTCTCCTGCGGCAAGTTCGAGATACCATGAAGGCATAAATCTAGATCAGAGATACTGGGGCAAAACTCTAGGCGCACTCAATCTCCGGCTCGTTGTAAAGAAGCAGGCCCATGCTGAGTCTTGCCTGCGTTTTCCTCATAATAGGCCGCGTCCGAGCGGTCGGACGGGCAGAAAGCGGTCTCGCTGATAGGGCAGTTGAATCCTGGTCACACCTTTGATCCGGCATGCGATTTCGCGGACTTTTTCCACGAGGAAGCAACCCAGGCCAATGCCTTGCTCTTGCCTGCCACCGACGCGATCAGGATCAATGGCCAAGTGTGAAATCCAAATGACGCTAGGGTCCGGACGGCTGTAGAGCACGACTCCAACGGGCCGCTGCTTGTTATCCTGAGTTTCACACGCGAACAGACACTGAGTGTTGCCCGACGGAACGCCGATCCAGACGCTGTCGCCTGACTGCATGATTACGGGCGTACCCATTTTCGCTACCGTGGCGATGATGCCTTCTCTCGATTTCGGCTGGTGCGGATTAAAAAAGAATAAAGCTTCCAAATCCGGCTGCAGTGCGGCCGGTAGCTTGGCGGAAAGCTCGATTGGTTTCAAGGTGGATTGCTAGCAGCCGGACTGCGGCGGCGCAGTGTTTTCATCAGCGTTTCGACGATGCGAAGCATCCACTCGCTACGAGCAAGATAATTGTCCCGCAGATCGGATAAGAAACGCCGGCCGGAAACACCCAAGCGATACTTCCAGGGTGATTTTCGCGGGTGCAGCGAGAGCCTGCGGTAAAGGACTTTCCCTCTCACTTCATAGCCGGACCGGGCAGCGACCGAATAGCGCAACCACCCGGCCTGAACATCGAACGGGACCGGCTTTCCATCCACTAGGACAGCTTCGACGGAGCCTTCCGCTTCCGGCTTTTCGACCGCGAACACTAAATCTGAGGCCGCGAGATTCCTATGGCGAAATTCGGGGATATAGTGGCGGAGCGCCCACTGGCTATCGGAGCTGCGCCGGACCAGGTGACTCGACATGACGGCTTGGCCCAGAGGCATCCACGTTAGTGCAGGGGCCATTCGCGCGAGGTTTTGCGCGAGCGCCTCCAGCCGCGCAAAACCATTTCGGAAGTACTGGTGGTGCTCTACCACCAGTACAGGTTTTTGGAAGAGCGCATCGAACGCATAATCGAAGACATCGCGAGGATAGCGGCGAACAAAGATCGGGAAGCGCTCATAGCTAGTAACGGCAACGTCGAGGGCATCGCGGAGAGTCGATGGAGATTTATTCCAATCCACCGGCCAAGCGCTAGTATTGACTGCGGCGAAGAAGCCGCAATTCTTCAGAGCACCGATGGCGGCGATGGAAAACCGGCCTTGGGGAAAAACCATGACATTGTCGAACGACATCCCGGTCCGGCGCTGATGCTGCTCCATTCGGTCCAGGGCGCACGCAGTAGTTCCCTCCAACCATGCGAGGTCGGTGCTGGAGTATTCGCTGGCGGCATGATCGCAGCCGTGGACTGCGATGGAGAAACGCTCGGAAGCGGACTGCAAGAGACCAACGATGCGAGGATCGCTGCGGCGATAGTTGAATGGAATGAAGGCCACCGTCAACGCAACTCCTGTGCGACGCAAATCTGCTAGGAGCGTTTCATATCGGATAAAGCCGTACCGCTTTTTCAGATAGGGGTCGTCGATGATGAAGTTGGCTCCGACGACCGGAGCGGTCCAACAACAGGAGCCGTAGATGCCGCGGAAGAAGACGGAGAGGGCCACCAGCTGGGCGTACCAAGCACGGAGCGCCGACTCCGGAGTCAGGGCGGTATCAATGTCGACCAGGGTCTCTTCAGCCAGGAGAAAGACCGCGCCTCGCCCCCGAGGAACGGAGATGAAGTAGGGCCGTTTCTCGACAGAAAGGTGGGTCCGGGCATTGGGAAATCGGGGCCCTTCGAGCAAGACAAGCTGCATGGCCGCCGCGGCCGTGTAGGACATGCCGGAAATCGGATACGGTCCGCCGGGAAGATTGGGATGAACCGTGAACCGTCGTTTACCTGATGGGAGGGCGACGATACCGGAGAGCACCTCGCCAGTCAAACGTTTCAACTCGGACGATTCGTCGATTCCCGGGGGAAAACCGTAGATCAAGAGAAAGAGGGCATTTTCGATCAGCTGATCGAACCAGGCGCGGCCGGCGAAGCAGCGCAAGGTATCGAAACTCAGAGCGAGAACGCGATCACCGGCGGAATTGGCAAGTAGCGCTGCGGGAAACTTAGTCACCTCGGCGTTTAGTGCGGCTAGGTCGGCGCGCAGTCCTAAGAACTCGGCGAACTTGCCCAGCGCACGATCTGACGAGGCCGATGTTTCGGACGACAGAATATGCAGTGGAGGAATGATGGTCATGCGGGCTCGACCAGCTAGCTCATTTCCTACGTTTTGTGCCCGGCCGCGGGATCGGAACCATGCCGGCTAGGAATTCATCGATGCTGGTTTGGGACGTCAGCGGTTTTTGCAGCCGCGCGACGGCCCGCGAGGGTGGCGGCGCAACCAGCGTTTGCGCCGGGACGCTCCGCGTCACGATGGCGCCAGCCGACACCACAGCGCCTGCTCCGATTCGGATCTCCCGACCGGCGTAGCAACAAAGGACCGCATTCGGACCGACAAATGAATCTCTTTCCAACACAATTCGACCGGGACCGCGAGTATGCGCGATCAGGATAGCCCTTATGCTGATCGAGACGTTGTCGTGAATCTCCACGCACTCGGGGTATTCATTGTCGAGGTATACGTCGTCTCCGATAAAAACACCATTTCCGATCGAGACGCCTCGGAGCCGGTGCAGGAACGGTCGCAAGGATTGCGAGCCCGGAGCTAGCCGTGCCACGAGCTGGAGAATTCGGTTGCTAGCGCGTCGTAGGAAGGACTTGGCCATGGTCAAATGGCTGGGACTAAACCCACTGCACCAGCGTCGCGCCCCAGGAGTAGCCAACGCCAAATCCAACCAACATCAGGCGGTGTCCCGGGCGCACTTTTCCCGCGTCTAGCGCGCATTTCAGTGCGATCGGGATGGTGGAGGAAACCGTGTTTCCGGTATCGCCCATCGACACCCAGAAACGGTCGGAGGGCACCTTCAATTTTCTCTGTAGATGGTCGAGCATGAACTTGTTTGCCTGATGAAAGATAAAGAGGTCGATGTCGCCCATCGCGAGGCGGGCTCGGGTAAGGAGCCTTCCCACAGTTTCCGGAACGACGCGCAATGTGAAGTTAAAGATCTCCGTACCGTTCATATACAGGTTATTGACTGTTCGACTGTTGCCATTCTCGTCAGAGACCACGACCGCATTGGCCACCGTAGGCCGGCGCATGCCTCCGGTTGGGACAATCAAATTGTTCGCGCCGGTCCCATCTGTGCCGAAGACGAAAGGGCCGACTAGGGGAACGTCCGATTCCCTGGCACTGATAAGAGTCGCCGTCGCCCCGTCGCCGAAGAGGGTGCGGACGCTCTTGTCGAGAGGATGGATGAACTTGCTGTAAGTGTCTGCAGTGATCAGAAGAAGCCGGGTAGCCTGTCCGCTTTCGATCAGTCCTTCTGCTAGTCCCAAGCCATAGACGTAGCCCGAGCATCCGAGGTTGAAATCAAGCGCCCCGCAGGTCGGAGCCAACCCGAGCCGATGCTGGAGAAGACAGGCGGTGGTGGGCAAAAAGTAGTCCGGACTCTGCGTGCAATAGAGCAGGTAGTCTATCTCGCTGCGGGGACAGACGCCGGAATCCAGGAGCCGGTCGGCGGCTGTGACGGCTATGTCCGATGCGCATTCATCCGCTCCGGCAATGTGTCGTTGGCGAATGCCGGTCTTGGCCAGAATTTTTTCGGCCGTCCAATCGGAGAATTCATTTGCCAGCTGGCCATTGTCGAGAACGTGGCGAGGTAGCGCGTATTCTATTGCGGTGAGTGAAGCATGCATACGCGGGCTTTGCTTAGTGGGCCGTATAGCCGCCGTCGACGGCGAGCGTGCTTCCGGTGATCCATCGGCTTGCATCGGAGAGCAAGAAACCAATCGCCTGGGCCACGTCACGTGCCTCCCCGAATCCGAGGGGGTGCATCTCTTCCACGCGACGCATCGCCTCGGCGCCAATGACCGCTGCCGCCTGTTCCAGCATTGGCGTGCGGACATAGCCCGGCGCTACGCAATTAACACGGATGCCTTCAGGCGCCAATTCCAGCGCCAGCGACCTTGCCATGGCTTGCAGCGCGCCCTTGCTCGCGCAATAGGCAGATCTTCCGGGCGCACCGACTATGCCCATGACGGACGACACGAGCACAATCGCTCCGGAAGGCGTGTGGACGCCCTTTTGCCGGAACCCCTTCGCCAACATCAAGGCCGCAGTCACATTGAGGCGGAACATGCTTTCGACGTCTTTGGTCGAGAGGATCCGCAGGGGTCGTATTGCTTGCGAACCAGCACAATGGGCCAGTCCGCTGATCGGACCGAGTTCGGAGCTCAATTTTTTTAGCAAATCCGGAATGGCCTCTGCCTCTGAAAGGTCGAACGACTCTACGCGATGCCCTGTTCCGTCCAGTTGAGCAAGAGCGGCGGCAAGGGCTTCCTTGCTGCGGGCAATAAGCACGATCCGAGCTCCGAGCTGGCTCAGAAAGATCGCGGTTGCCAGCCCGATGCCGGACGAGGCACCGGTGACTAGGATTACCTTACCGATCTGATTCAGGGGTCTAATCATCTGTTTAGCGGCTGATCTTGTCTCCGAGGAGAGCGAGCAGATCGGGTATGCTGGCACATTTCCCTAGGTCCGAGGCTGAGACGGTTACGCCCAGTTTTTCGTCGGCGACGGACATGAAAACCAGCGCCGCCATCGAATCCCACCAACCGACCTCCTTGAGGGATTCCTTACCGGAAATGGTATCGGGGTCGAGTTCGAGGGCTTCTTCGTACGCGTGCAGGAATTCGGGAATAGTCATAGGATTCTCTCCGAGAGGCATTGTTCTTTGTCTTAATGGCTGTGCGAAAAGGGCAAAGCTCAAAAGCGGTAGCTAGGTTACTTCGGCTTGCGGACATAAGAGAATCTATGCGCTAGCTCCTGTCGAGAATCGTTTGGCAACTCGAGTCGGGTAACCAAAGACGCAGCGGACTGCTGATTGTGCAGGGAGGGAGTCTCGTCCTGGCTGGCACGAAAAAAGCCGCCCGTGAGGGCGGCTTTCTTCGTGCTTCCGTTCGGATTATGCCTTACGGAAACTCCATCTCGGGTGGCGCACGCCTCGTTGGGCGCTTGGGTTCTGGTCCCTTCATGGTCATGTCCATGCTTGGGCGCCCTGCGCGAGTTGTTGCGCTCGTGCCAGTTGACGGCCGGACATATGTGAACTCTCCGATGCCGAGTTTGCCATCGAGAATCGTGAAATCTCCTGGCAATATCTGATTCGGTGCGGAGGAGACGTCAGCCCTGAACTGGTCCGGGCTGACATAGTTTCCTTTCGGCGCGAGAACCGCGCGAAACGCGAGCTGCCGAGGAGCAGCCGCGGATGGAACCTCAGTGAATTTGTACCGGTCACTGGGTTTTTCGGGGGATGCGCTCCCCGGGGCGGGCGTGACGACGCCGTGCATTGTCAGTTGCATTGGTGTTTTGGGGTTGGGGGTTTTTGCTTAATCGATACGTTTTGTATCGAAATGGTCATTACAACTCCACCTCCGGTGGTTCAGGTTGGCTCGGGTCTCCGAGGACTCTCCGTCGGGCTCTGTCGAGAACTTCAAGGGCAGCCTTGCGGTGCTCTCTCTCCAGCCGAGGAACGGAGGCGGCATACGTTTTGATGAAGGGCGTCAACTCTTCCCCGAGGACATTGGCGGCGGCGTTGTCCAGTGCTCGCGCAAGCAGCACATCAAGCGGGATCGCCTCTGCGCCCTTACGCTCGCGGAATTTCGCGATGTTGTGGGCGAAGCGCCGTTTTTTGTCGCTCGCGATGGAGGCATCTGCGCGCAACTGCCGATCAACTCCCACAGTCCATGGCCCTGCCAAGCCGAGTCCAGCATCTCCGATCCTGCCGCCCTCACCATCCTGGCGACTCACTACCAAATCAAAGTGAAGATCGGAAGTATCCGAATGGAAGGCATAGCCGATCAGGTGCCGTTTTCCTGCCATCACGGTCATTGTCGCCTCAAGCCATTCCGTTCGAATCGCGGCAAGGCTGGCGCGAGGATCGTCTCCTGACCGGAGGCGGGCGAGCGCCCAGTCTGAAAGCCACGGCGGGAAGGTGACCGTGACGATTTCGATTGGCGTCGGTGTTTTCCGTCTCATTCGGGCCGGTTTTCCGCGGCGAGTGGTTTGCTGATAGAACCACGCCAGAGCCTTCGCACGGGATTCCAGGCTGTCGGAAAAGTCCTCCGGGTCGGCACACTTGCGCCATTCATCTCCTTCAAGGAGGAATTCGTGGCCGAGCAGGCCAAGATCGGTGAACGGGCGTTCAGGCGACGGCAACCTGGCCGCCGGGACGAAAACGGGCGTCAATTCGCGGCGAGCCTCGGCTGCCGCTTTGTCCGCTTGGTGCGAGGCGGATCGGGCTCCGGGGTGGCGGAGCTGACGGCGACTGCGGGGGCGAGAAAAGGTGCTCATGACCTAGCGTAAGGGATGGAAGATCCGCCCGTAAGGTTTCGGCGGATCTTTCTTTCGGGGTGGGTTCGGGCGGGGCGAAGTGAGCCCCCGCCTGACGAGTGCAAGTCTGCGCACAGTGTCGGAATCCGACACGTGCGCAGACTTGCATCTCGCAGGAGGTGCGCGAGAAATCCGTGATGACGCGAGAAGGGGCCTCTTTGGCGAAGCCGGTAGGCATCGGGGTCCGATGCCGTTGCCCCCCGAGGAATGCTAAACCGAAGAAAAACTGCCCAGATCGCGTTGGCCGCAGCGTAACCTACCCCAAAGTGGGTGGAGCGAAACCAACGCGATTCCGACGAGGCCAGCGGAGAATCCGCACTAGCTGCTCGGTATTGGGAGGATTGGGCGATTCTGGCTCGCCAGTTCTGGCGCCCGCATTTAGGTTCTCAACCTAGGGGTCCCCGTAGCTCAACAGGATAGAGCATTGGTTTCCTAAACCAAGCATTCCGGTTCAAGTCCGGACGGGGATACCACAGGATACCCTTGCCATTTCTTGCCGAGAAAGCGTCGCTTTTTGGGCATTTTGTGGAATTTGAGGCTACCGCTTCACTCTTAGCTAGGAGGGGAACACAGTTTCCTAAACCGCAAATCCCGGTTCAAGTCCGGGCGGGGATACCAGCTTGTTAACTGCGGAAGGCCGGGGACTGATGTTGACATTTAAAACACGCGGTATACGTATATTTATACGCATGCAAGGTGAACTAAACAGTGAACGATTGGTTGAAGCCCTGACTCTCCTGGGCGAGCGACTGCGCTTGGTCGGAGCGGAACCCCAGGAACCGGTCGTTTGCGGGGGCTCCTCGCTGATCGCAGCCGGCTTCGTCGGCCGTCTCCAGCAGCGCACGTTCGGGTCGCATCTGACGGTATGATTCGCGGGTCGGCTCGACCAGATCTACTTCAAGCTCTACGCGGCGGCCGACCAGGGGCCGGGGCGTCATGTCGACGATCTCATCGCTCTTAACCCATCCGGCGAAGAGTTGGCTGCGGCCGCGCGATGGGCGTTCACCCACGAGGTCTCACCCGGCTTCCGCAGCCTGATGCGGGAACTTCTGACCCAGCTTGGCCATGACGATGTCGCCCGCCAAATCTAGCGCAGAACTTCGGCAGTCGCTGCTGGGACTGCTCTGGCAGCAATGGGCCGCTCTCGGAATCGCCGGATCCACTCCCCCCGAAGGCGACTGGTGCGTGGACCTGGAAGCCCTGCTGCTCGTTACGACGACGCAGGCCCGCGCCGATCCGCGGCTGTTTGACGAGGTGCTGGATTGGCTATGGGGAAACGGGCAATGGGTGAACGTCCAGCGGCTGCGGAACATCCACCGTCGGATCGCCCTGGGTGATTCGCGCGTCCTGTCGGCGATTGCCGACTGGCTCTGCCAGCGTTCGACGCTGACCAAATGGAAGCCGTTGGCCGCCGCCGACGGAACGAATGCCGAAAATCCCGAGCCGTTGTTTCGGCTGAAGGATGGCAGACCCCAGCCGATGTTTGGTGAAGTCGACCCAATCTTTCAGCGGCATGGCCTCGTCCGGGGACCGATCAAGCGGCGCAAGCTAAGCCAGCAGCCGAATCCCCGGCCGGCCGCGGCGTTGTCGTGGAAACTGCGCGCCCTGTTCGGCGTCCAAGCCCGGTGTGACATCTTGCTTTGCCTCCTGACTCGCGGGGCGGGTTACCCCGCCGACCTGACGCGGGCGACATTCTATTTCCCGCGCACGGTCGAGGAGGCGCTTAAAGAGCTCGCGGCATCCGGTCTCGTTCACACCGGGCATACCGGCCGAAAAGCGCGCTACTGGCTCAAGCCGGAGGATTGGCAGTTTCTCCGGACGTGGTCGAAGCCGGCGGGCTTTCCGCGTTGGGTCGACTGGCCGCGGCTGTTTTGCGCGCAGGAGCGATTTTTCGGGGTGCTCGGTAACGCGGAACTGAGCCCGATGCTGCTGTCTTCGGAGTTGCGCCGGACGTTCGACGAACTGCAGGCGGTGCTTGCCGACGGCTGCTTGGAATCCGCCTTCACCGCCAGCCGGAGCCACACCGGGGTCGATTTCACCGAAGCGCTGATCGCCGATCTGCACCGGTTGGCCGGGAGCGTTTAAGAAGAACTCTGCGGACGGGCAACCCGCTGCCCCTTGCGTGCGCCAGGGTCGCGGAGAATCCGGATTTGTAGGAGCCTGCTTGCCGGCGATGGGATGATCACCGATTTGGACCTTTCGCTTGCGAGCAAGCTCCTACACCAACCGAACACCGGGGCCGCGCACGGCACCTGGCGCGCAGGGGGAGGGCGGGCTGGAGCGCGAGGGCGGCCCGAACAGAGCTCTCGCTAACTGCGTTTGCGCCGCGCACTAGTCAGTTTGCGCGAAGACTGGCACAAGAGACTCTGTGCCATCAGTGTACCGCTTGCGCCTGGCTTTGCTGAGTCGTGCGGAGCAAGCGCAGGCCGGCCACAGCCAGGGCATTGTCAGGTTGGAGGGACAGCGACAACTCGAGTTCGCGCTCCGCGTCCGCGAAACGACTCAATCGATAGAGGCAGAGGCCGTAGGCGCAATGCAGTCTCGCCGAATCCGGTGCGTATTTGACTGCGATCGCATACTCGACGCAGGCCTCATCGAATCGGCCCTGCAACGCCGAGAGAAGCCCGAGGCTGCCATGGCCTTCGGGGTCGGTGGGCCGGATTCGGAGGCCGTTGTTAACGTGCAATCGGGCGAGGTCGAATTGCCCGTACTGAAACTCGAGGACGCCGCGAGTGGTTTCCATGTCGGCGCGCTGGCTTAGTGTCGCGAGAAGGTTGTATCCGACCGACAGGGCCAGCAGGGCCGGCCAGACCGCGCGCCAGCCGATCCGGATCCGCGGCCGGTCTCTGGCCCAGTCTTCCAGCGCCAGCACGCCAAGCGCGGCAAGGAAGATGAGCTCTGGCGCAAACGCCATTTGGTACCGGAGGCACGTGGCGAAGAAAAGGCAGAGCAGTGTCGCATTCATCGTCGCGATCCAAAGGATTGCGCCGACGAGCGGCGCAAACGTGCGACGGACATCTGCGTTCGGAAAGCGAAAAACCAGCGGCACGGCGGCGGCGAAAATGATGAACGGGACACTTGATATGAGCCCGACTGGATTTTCCACCAAACCGTGGCCGGCGGGCATCGCGGGCCACGGCAGCCCGTGGCGGATGAAGGGGAACTCGCGCGACCATCCCGCATAGTGGAGGAAGTACATGCGGAAGTTGAACCAGAAGTAGCTGGCGCTGAATTGCACGGCGTCTTTCTCCGGGTCTCCGGAAAGCTGATACCGATGGCCGAAGTCGAGCGCATTGCCAAAACGTTTGTAGTTATACCACAGAAGGCCCCCGCCGATGACCGCGATCGGAAGAATAGTGGCGGCGATGATGGTCAGGCTCCTCCTCCGCTGCGCAGATTCGACGCCGAAAAACGCCCGGGCCGCGATGAAGAGTGGGAAGATCAGGAGGGTGCTGTACCAGAATTCCGACGGCCGGGAGCCCGCGGCCAACCCGGCGCAGACGCTCAGCGCGACCGGTGCAATCCAGCCGCCGTCCGGCCGGTCCAGAATCCGCCACAGCGCGAGGAGCGAGAGCATCGAGAAGGCATATGCGCAACTGATCGGGACCTCCCAGACATCCGGGCGCTGGAGGAAAACCGGGATGGTTGGGGCGAGCCCGATACCGAGCATGCAGAGGCCGGCCGTGATTTGGCCAATGCCCGGAAAGTACCGCCGCCAGAGGATGCCAAACAGCGCTATCGAGGCGAGGAAGCCGACGCAGGTGAAAACCAGGCAGCCCAGTTGGTGGCTAAGATAGGCCCCTGTGACCAGGTTGTAGGGCAGAAACAGTACCACGGCGGGTATCACGCTGAAATACATGTACAGCTTGCCTTCGAAGAAAGTGAGGTCGTGGATCCTCGGGCTGGTGAAGATCCTACCCCGCATATCGTTGTTGGCCAACGGGTCGTAGGGGTCGGACAGAGCCAGTAGCGCTGGCGGCGGGTCTTGCGCCAAGTTCAGTTGACCGCGCTTTAAGCCATCGATCAGCCGGTTGTAGTAGGCGTTGGCTGCGACCGAGCCAGACGTTTCAGATTCGACCGTCATGGCGATCAAAGCATACACCGCGATCACGATCACAGCCGCCAGCGCTGGCGCGATCCAGTGTCGGGTCGGGCTCCAACGGTGGTTTTCAACTTGGTGGTCCATAGCGAATAACCCGATCAAGATCGGCTCCCCGATCGTCCGATTTGCATCGCCTGGCCGGCGCAGGTGATCACTAACGAGGCCGGCAGGCCAATCGTTGGCCGACGGGGCGGTCGATTTCCAGCCTTATCCGCTTTCGACACCGAAGTCGAACTAGGAAGCCGCGCATGCAGGAGAATCGCTTGCCGAATGACTGCTCGAGCACTACGGCAGACGTAAGGACAAACGCTAAAACGGCGTCTTCTACGGTGTTCGGCGCCAAAGACGACGTCATTCTGCCCCTCGAAACCCTTCCGCGGGGCGAGAAACCGCCCACTACCGAACAAAGAACCCGTTGACCCGGCAAGGAGCAGAGGGGTGACCGGAGTCCGGCAACTTGGCCACGGTTTCGCTGCGTACCCGGGGTGATCGGGTCGCGGGCGGAGGAGCGATTACCGCAAGAAACACAATGTCTGTAAGGATGCCGGATATTAAGCGCTTTACCTCATGAAAGCGCCGTCCGCTTGACCGCATTCTGGGGACGCGCGCAAACGAAAACCCTGGTTTGACCTAATCCATTCATGAGGACTGTTCATCTCCGTTTACGTCCGGGAGGGGCGGCCAAATGCCCCATTTGTCTCTGTAGATCAATTGCTAAAAGGAGGCTCACGTGTAAGGTGAAGCGGACTATATGATTTTCAAGTCTGTGGTCTGCGTCGTCTGCATACGGTTGCCTCAATGACATTCTCATCGTTTCTTTCTAATGAAAATCTGTCCTTTTGCAGATTATCCTAAGACGGTTCGCGGGTTCCATACCCTGTTCTTGGCGCTCGTGCTCGCTGCTGTTGACACCTCGGCCCCTGGGGTGATGCAGGCGGCTGACGCCGGCCCAACCTCAGCCACTCTGGCGGTCGCAAACCTTCCGTTGTCGCTCGACGATTGCCGCCGGCTCGCGCTTGCGCACAATCTTGGGCTGCGCGCGCAGCGCGAGACCCTCGCGGCGGCGGGCTTCCTGCGCGCGGCCGAACTGGGCGCCTTCGAACCCGATTTCGTGGGTTCGGCCTCGCAGGAATACAACCAGCGCCTCAACACGGTCGAACAGACCATTTCCCAGGGCACGACGGTCTTTCAGGAAAAGAACAAGCTCTATGCCGCCGGGATTGAGGGGCTTTCCCCGACTGGAGCTACCTACAACATTGGGTACTCCGTGCATGATTTGAACAACAACCTACGGGTGTTGCCGACCGATCCGCTGCAACGGCAGTTCGAGTCGTTTCTCGGTCTGACCGTGAGCCAGCCCTTGCTCAAGGACGCGGGCACGTCCTCCACCTATGCCCACCTGCGCCTCGCCAAGGAGGACGAGAAGATTGCCCGCCAGGATTTTCGCCGGCAGTTGTTGGTGGTGGTCGGCTCGGTTGAAAGCGTCTACTGGGATCTCTATGTCGCCCAGGAGCGGCTCGGACTCCGCCTCGCTTCGGTCGCCGCCGCCGAGAAGCTGCTGACGGAGAACCAGGAGCGGGTGCACGAAGGCAAGATGGCCGAGATTGAACTCGTCGAGGCGCAGGCCGGACGGGCGCAGCGCCGGTCCGCGGCGAGCGAGGCGCAGCAGCATCTGATCGAAGTCTCGGGTCGTTTGCGCACGCTGTTCGCGGAACCCGTCAACGAGCCCAATTGGGTCCTCCACGCCAGCGATGTGCCGCCGCCGCCCGGAGCGCCGCCGTCCATCGACACTGCATTACAGGACTCCGTCATGCTGCATCCTGAGTATCTGACGCGACTCCACCGCGCGGAGCAGGAAAAGATCCGCATTGCCTACGCAAAGAACCAGCGCTGGCCGCAGGTCGACCTCAAGGCCAGCTACGGCCAGAATGGCTTGGGAAGCAGCGACGGGGCCTCGTGGGACGATCTCGACCACCACTACCACGAGTCGTGGTCGGTCGGCATCGAAATGCGGATCCCGATCATGGGTGGCATCCGGCAGGCGAACACGCTGCATGCCGCCCAAGCCCACGGACGGGAAGCGCTCTTGAACCTCAAGGCGGCCGAGGTCGAGATCGCGAACAACATCTTCACCGCGGAGCGCAAGGTTGAGAGCCTCAGGGCCGTGGCGGCCAATTACGACGATGTCGCGCAGGCGGGCCAGCACCTGCTGAAGAACGAGCAGAGCCGCCTGGCGGAAGGCAAGACGGACAGCCGCCGTCTCCTCGAGGTGGAAAACCAGTTCTCCGACGCCCAGGTGGCCGCCCTGGAGAGCCGCGGCGAATACGAAAAGGCGCGGGTGGAATTTGAAATGGCCTGCGGCCGGCTGCTCAAGCTCCGCGGCGTCGATCTGGTGGAGGAACCGGAGCGGGCCAGCTACTTGAAGAAAGTGATGTTGGGGCTGGCGGGAGTCGACGCAAGCAACCCTCCGAGTCAGGCTCAAGATGCGCATTAGGGCGGTGCTCGGGGTTCTGGTCGCCCTTGCCGGGTGGGCGGTGCTCGGGACGGCCGTTTCTGGGGCGCCGACGCTGGTGCCAGGGGTCACCGAGCCGGTGCACGATTCGTTGCTGAGCGCTTCGGTGGCCGGCACCGTGCAGAGCATCCATTTCAAGGAAGGCGATTCGGTTGCGGCGGGCGCGGTCATCCTGGAACTCGACAAGTCATTGGAAGAGCTGGAGGTCGCGCGCCGGCGGTCGGTGTACGAGAGCCGCGCAGAACTCGAGGTGGCCACGCACCGCGCCGAGGTGCTACAGGCCGACTATGAATCGACGAAGCGGCTCTTTGACCACTCCCAGTCCGTCAGCCACGACGAGGTGGAAAAGAAAGAACTGGATTACAAGCTGGCGGTCGCCGAACGAGACCGGCTGACTGCGGCCAAGGAACGCGAGCGCATCGAGCTGGATATTGCCCGCGAGCAGCTCGCGCACCGGATGATCACTGCGCCGTTTGCGGGCGTGATCACCGATATCCGGGTCGACCTTGGCGTGGCTTGCGAGCCGCACCAACCCGTGGTTCGCGTGGTGGAACTCAAGCACGTCTACTTCGTCGCCGACATCGCGCCGGCCCTGACGGCCGGTCTGGCGCTAGGTCGAGAGGTGAAGCTGCACATCGACGTGCCGGCCGGCCAGCGCGACGTCCGCGGCACCATCGATTACCTCGCACCCGTGGTGGACCCAGGAAGCGGGCTGCGCCGGGTGAAGGTGATCTTCGAGAACCCCGACGCCGCGATCGCGCCGGGCGCCGTCGGCCGGCTCGAGCTCGACTAGTTCTCCGCCGATGGACGTTTACCGCCCCGATTCATCCGATGCCGTGGCGCAGGCCACGGCGCGCATTGACGACTTGCGGGCGTTTGCCGGTCCCCCGAACGAGTTCTGGCCTGCCTGCCTCGAGGCCTTCGCGCTCCTCTGCGGCGGGGCCGATGCCGCCGCGCTGGCCATTCCCGCCGAACAGCCGGGAACGCCGGCGGCGCCTGACGCCTCCGGGGCTCAAGGCGCGCCGGCCGCGCGCTGGCGCACGGCATGGGAGTGGACCGCCCGTTTGCTGCCGCCCGACCGGCTGCACGTCTTTCGCAATTGCATCCGCCTCGCGGCCGACGCGGGCTTGCGCCGGGGCGGCCTCGCCCTGGACGCACTCACGGGGGTGGAACGCGCCGCCGCCGGCAGCGGCTGGATCGCCGCCGTGCGGCTGGAGACGGCCGGCGAGGGCGCGGCGGTGTGCGTGCTGCTGCTGCCGCCGGTCGAGCGGGTGGTTGCCGAGGAGGCGATCCGGCGCGTGCGCCTGGCGGCGGATGCGCCGCGGGTCTACGGGCTCAACCGCCAGATCGGCACGGCGCGGCAGGATGTCGAAACCATAACCTCGGTGCTGGACCTCGTCACCCTGCTCGACGGGGAAGCCCAGTTTGCCGCGGCGGCGATGACGCTGTGCAACGAACTCGCGGCGCGGCACCAGTGCCAGCGCGTCAGCGTGGCCTGGCGGCGCGGTCCTTATTTGCGCGTGCAGGCGATCAGCCACCTGGAGAAATTTGAGGAACGGATGACCGTGGTGCAGCAGCTGGAGGCGGCGATGGAGGAGGCGGTCGACCAGGATATTGAAATCGTGCTGCCCGCCGCGGCCGAATCGACGGTCATTGTTCGCGACCATGCGATCTACGCGGCCGAGCAAAAGCCGGGGAACCTCGCCACCGTGCCGCTGCGGGCGGGCGGTGCTGCGGTCGGGGCGCTGACCTGCGAGCGAGCCGATGTTCCGTTTTCGGAGCACGAGCTGCGGCATTTGCGGCTGACCGCCGATCACGCCGCGCGGCGGCTGTACGCGCTCCATCGCGCGGAGGCCTGGTTCGGCGAGCGCTGGGCGAACGCCCTGCGCGCGCGGCTCGGGAAATATCTCGGGACCGAGCACACCCTGGCCAAGGCGGGTGCGGTGGCGGGCGCGCTGGTGCTGGCCTGGGCGGTCTTTGGACGGCTCGATTACCATGTTGCGGCCGGCTTTTCGCTGCGGGGGACGGAAACCGCAATCATGTCCGCGCCCTTTGAGGGCTTTCTGGGCGAGGTCAAGGTGCAGAAGGGCGACACGGTGGTCGCCGGCCAGGTCCTGGCCACGCTCGACCGGACGGAACTCGCGCTCGAACTGAGTGCGGCGCAGGCCGATGAAACGCGCTTCGACCGCGAGGTCCAGCAGGCGCGTTCCGAACGCAAGCTCGCGGACATGCAGGTCGCGGAAGCGCGCGCCGCGCAGGCCAAGGCGAAACTCGAGATTCTGGAACTGCACCTCGCGCAAAGCGAAGTGCGGGCGCCTTTCGATGGCGTGGTTGTCGAGGGCGACCTGCGCGAACGCATCGGGACCCCCCTCAAGCAGGGCGATGCGCTTTACCGGGTCGCGCGGCTGGACAAAATGTACGCCGAAGTGCTGGTCAGGGAGGACGACGTCCGCGCCGTCGCCTCCGGCGCACCGGGCAAGATCGCGTTCGCCAGCAAGCCGGGCAGCCGCTTCGCGGTGCGCGTCGAACAGGTCGAACCGATGGCGGTGCCGCGACCGGAGGGGAACGTCTTCGTCGTGCGCTGCACCCTGCCGGAAAAAAACGAGGCGTGGTGGCGTCCGGGGATGCGCGGTGCCGCCCGGATCGACGCCGGCCGGCATGCGCCGCTGTGGATCGCGACGCACCGGACCTTGGATTACCTGCGGCTGCGCTGGTGGTAGGATCACTGCACGAAGCACGGCTCTTCGCGCCCGACGCATGACGGAATCCTCCCGCACATTCAGTGATGTCTGGTATCGCGTGGCCCGACAAACCGTCACGCTGCGGCCGCGCGTTGAAGTGCGCCGCCAGGTGTTTCGCGGGGAGCCCTGGCATGTGCTGTACGATCCGTTCAACAACCAGTTTTTCCGGGTGCGTCCCGAGGCCTATGCGTTCATCGCGCGGCTCCGGCCGGACCGGACCGTCGAGGATGCCTGGAAGGAGACGCTGGATGACGATCCGGACGGCGCGCCCGGGCAGGAGGATGTGATTCAGCTTCTCGCCCAGCTGTATCACGCCAATCTGCTCCACTACAAGGTGGCCGCGGACAGCGAGCAGTTCTTCGCCCGCTATCGGAAGCGCAAACAGCGCGAACGGCTGTTCACGTGGTCGAACTTGATGTTTGCGCGCTTTCCGCTGTTGGATCCGGATGCGGCCCTGAATCGGGCCGAACCGGTTCTGCGCTGGCTGTTCCGGCCGTGGGCCGCCGTTGTCTGGTGCGGCGTGGTCGGATGGGCGTTGAAGACGTGCATTGACCACAGCGCCGAACTGGGAGCGGCGTCGGGCAATGTGCTCGCCGCCTCCAATCTCGTGTTGCTTTACCTGGGCATCGTGCTGGTGAAGTCGCTGCACGAACTCGGCCATGCCGCCGCCTGCAAGCATTTTGGCGGCGAGGTGCACACGCTCGGCCTGATGTTGCTTTTCTTCAGTCCGCTGCCGTACGTCGATGTCACTTCGAGCTGGGCGTTTCGCGAACGATGGCGGCGAATTGCCGTCGCCTCGGCCGGGGGGGCCGCGGAGCTGTTCGTCGCCGGGTTGGCCGCGCTGTTCTGGGCCTCGGCCGGGCCGGGATTTTGGAGGGATCTCGCGTTCGACATGATGATCGCCGCCGGGGTGACGACGGTACTGTTCAACGCGAATCCCCTCCTGCGCTACGACGGCTACTACGTCCTGTCCGACTTGATTGACCTGCCCAATCTCTACCAGCGCGCGCAGCAGATGCTGCATTACCTGGCGGAAAAACACCTTTTCGGGGTGCGGGGAGCGCCGGCGGTGGCTGACTCACCGCGCGAACGCGGCTGGCTTGCGACCTACGGGGTGCTGAGCCTCGTGTACCGGGTCTTTGTGTTTACCGGGATCGTGTGGGTCATTAGCGGACGGTTTCTCATTGTTGGCGCGCTCATCGCGGTCTTCTGCGCGGCGGCCTGGGGTGTGGCGCCGCTGATTCGTTTCGGCCATTATCTGGTGGCCAGCCCCCGTTTGGAACGGACGCGCGGTCGCGCCCTTGGCGTCACTTCTGGCCTGGCGGCTGTCGCCCTGCTCGGGCTCTTCCTCATTCCCGCACCCCAGCGCCTGCAGGCGACGGGGGTGGTGCAGTCGACCGCCTTTGCGGACGTGACCATCGGAGTGGACGGTCAATTGGAAAAACTCGAGACCCCGGGCGGCACCAACGTCAAAGCCGGGCAACCGCTGGCGCGCCTGCACAACGGAGAACTCGTCCACCAGATTGCGGCCGCCCGTGCCCAGTTGGAGGAATTGGAAGCGCTGTGGCGCGCCGGGTTGCATCAAGGCTCGCGCACGCGCGTGGCCTTGGAGGAGGGAATTGCGGCGGTGCGCGCGCGCGTGCAGGACCTCGAAGAGCGGCAGACCAAGTTGGTGGTAACCGCGCCGATCTCGGGCCTGTGGGTCGGGCCGCGGGAGGACGAGCTGCTGGGGCGCTGGCTGACGCGAGGCACGGCCTTGGGGAGTATTGTCGGCTCGGCCGGGTTTGAGTTTCTGGCCGTCGTGCCGCAGGCGGATTCCTCGCGTTTGTTTGCCCATGAGACCACGGCCAGTCACGCCACCGTACGCTTGCATGGTCAGGCCGACGCGGCGCTTCCCGTCAGCGGGTTGGTGGTCATTCAGGCCGAGCAAAGCCGCCTGCCCTCGGCCGCTCTCGCCCAAAACGCGGGCGGAGAGATCGCGCTGGCCCGGGATGCCGGCCGTGAGCCGATCGCGGCGGAGTCCTTTTTCGAAGTGCGGGCAGGAATCGAGCCGCAGCCGGGAGCCCTGCTTTATCAAGGCCTCACCGGCCGCATCAGCTTTCCGCTGCCGGCGGAACCCCTCGGGCTGCAATGGCTGCGGGCCCTGCGCCAGGTATTTCAGAAACGTTCGATCAATTGAGGCGGCCATGGTAAACGTTCTTCCCAGCGACGACTATCGCCGGCTCGCGGTACCCAAGCCGGCGAAGCTTCCGCGAGGCGCGGATGCGCTGGCCCACCGCGCGTTGGGCTGGTGGCACCGGCGGCCGCGGCAACTCGAGGCGTTGCGGCGTGACGCCGCGGCGGTGGATGCCAAGAGCGGCGAGTTTGAGATGCTCGACGATGCGGCGCTACGCGGCCGTCTGGCTGAACTCTCCGTGCCCTACCGACTTGGCCGGGACGCGCTTCGTCCGGAAACGGCCATCGACGCTCTCGCGGCGGTGCGCGAAGCGGCGCACCGGCAGACCGGCCTGCGGCCGTTTGTGGTGCAGCTGATGGGCGCGCTGGCGCTTGATCGAGGATTCCTGGCCGAGATGGCGACCGGCGAGGGCAAGACGCTCACCGCCGCGCTCGCGGCCATTCTCGCGGGCTGGCGCGGCCGGCCTTGTCATATCATCACCGTCAACGACTATCTGGCCGAGCGCGACGCGAAATGGTTTGCGAAACTGTACGCCTTCGCGGGGCTAACGGTCGGCCACGTCATCTCCTCGATGGAGGAAGCGGAGCGGCGTGAAGGATACGCGACGGATGTCACTTATACCACGGGTAAAGAAGTCGTGGCGGATTTCTTGCGGGACCGGTTGCGCCTGGGCCCGATCCATCATCCGGACCGCCGGCTCATCCGGCAGCTCGTTCAATCTCACGGCGCTGGCCATCAGGAGCTCGTCATGCGGGGGCTGCATGCGGCGATCATCGACGAAGCGGACAGTTTGCTGATCGATGAAGCGGTCACGCCGCTCATCATCTGCCAGCCGCGGACCGGTGATTCGATGATCGAGGCATCGAAAATTGCCGCCGAACTGGGCGGGCGGCTGCAGAGCGGTTTGGATTACCAGGTCAACTGGCGGCACCGGGAAGTGGAGTTGCTCGACGCCGCGTTTGTGAAGCTTCAGGCGGCGGCCAGCGGGATGCCGCAGGCCTGGTCCGGCCTCGCCCGACGCCGGGAATTGGTGACGCAGGCGCTGGTGGCGCGGGAATTATTCGAGCGCAACCGGCAGTACGTCGTGCAGGAAGGCAAGGTCGTCATCGTGGACGAGTTTACGGGTCGCCTGATGCCGCAACGCACCTGGCGTGAGGGCCTGCACCAGGCCATCGAGGCCAAAGAAGGATTGGAGATCACGGCGCCGACCGAGATCCTCGCGCGGCTGAGTTTCCAGCGTTACTATCGCGGCTACCGCCGATTATCCGGAATGAGTGGCACGGTGCTCGAATCGGCGAACGAACTCTGGCAGATCTACCGGCTGCCCGTGGTCGCCATTCCGACCAACCGTCCTTGCGTGCGGATTCAGTTGCCGGACCGGAGTTTTGCGGATGCGGAATCAAAGTGGCAGGCGGTGGTTGAGGAGATTGCGACGGTGCACGCCTCGGACCGGCCGGTTTTGGTGGGAACGCGCAGCGTGGCGGCAAGCGAAGCTTTGGCGCGGCGGCTGGGGGAACGGGGGTTGGGCTGCGAGGTGCTCAATGCGGTTCGCCACGCTGAAGAAGCGAGGATTGTGGCGCGGGCGGGGGAACTCGGGCGGATAACGATCGCGACAAACATGGCCGGCCGGGGCACCGATATTTTGCTGGGGAAAGACGTCGCAGCGGCCGGTGGGCTTCATGTGATTGCGACCGAGCCCAACGAGTCCGGACGGGTCGACCGGCAGCTTTCGGGCCGGGCGGGTCGACAGGGCAATCCCGGCAGCGCCCGTCGTTTTGTCAGCATGGAAGATGATCTTCTGCGCCGGTTTCTCCCGGCAATGTTAAGGCAAAGAGTTGGCAAAAAACTGGGAGGCGGCGATGCGGAGTCCAAGGCGATTTCCGCGCGCGGAGCGGTTCGCTATGCGCAGTTTGCCGCCCAATGGCTGGCCGCACGCCAGCGTGCCGCGGTGCTGCGAAACGACACTTGGCTGGAGGAGGCTTTGTCCTTTGCGGGACCGGATGTTGGGGGATGAATTCCATGACATTTTTAAATCTTTTTCACAAAAATCTTGCGGAATGCCTTTTCATGGCTTTGTTCGTTTTCCTGCGTTTTCCGGAAAACCAATGGCAAAGGCTTCGCTGATTTACCCCGCTGTTCCCTCATTCGGCCACCGCTGACTCCGATGTACCGGTCTAATCCGCAGCACCGATTCCAACTCGAGGCGCTTGAGCCCCGGGTTCTGCTCTCGGCTGACGGACTGGGAGGCGCGGCGTTGGCGGGCGGGAAACTGGCTAGCGCGATTGCGGTTGTGCAAACGGCCCCGATTGCGCCTGTCGCAACCGGCCCGGAATTCAACCAGATGTTGAAAGCGGATCCGGCGCAGAACCCGCTCTCGGCGGCTGCGCAGATCGAGAACATTTTTGGGACGGCCAATGCGGCCGCTCCTTCCGCGGTGGCGGCGACTGCGCCATCGCCGGCGGCTCCGACCGCTGATGCGCAGTCTAGCCAGTCGGCTGCGGTGATTGCGCCAGTGAGTGCGTCGCAGGCGCAATCAACGGCGGTCAGCGCAGCGGTGGCGGTGCCGGGTGCTCCCGTCGCGGCCGGTACGATTTCGAGTCAATTGGTGGAAACCTTGCACGCTTCGCAAGGACCACCCACGGCCGGGAGCACCAATTTGCTGAATGTGGCGAAGGGTTTGGGAAATGGCGGGAATGGGACTTTGATCGCGGCAGATACTGCCCCGGCGACGGTGACGTGGGTAAGCAACGGCGATGGGTTTTGGGATGTAGGTTCGAACTGGAGCACCGGCGTTGCTCCCACCAGCACGGACAGCGTGTTGATCGACAAGCCCGGCGTAACGGTGACGATCCGCACCGGCACGGTGCAGGTTACTGATCTGGTGAACAACGACACGCTGGCGGTGACCGGCGGCTCGCTCGAAGTCACGCATGAGGTGGACATCAACGGTGCGTTCAATTTTTCCGGCGGCACGGTGACCGCGACCGGGGTTTTCAACCTCAAGGGAACCGGCACCTGGACTGGCGGCACACTGGCCGGCGCGGGTGGGTTTAACAACACGGGAGCTTGGTACTGGACCGGCGGCACGAAGTATCTGACGGGTGTCGTCGTCAACAACAGCGGCACGATCACCCATGATTCCGGCCAGGTGCAGTTCCGGACCGCGGTGTTCAACAATTTGGCGGCCGGGGTGTATGACATCGCCACCGACGGTGATTTCGTTCTCGATGCGGCGGATCCCAGTGCCTTCAACAATGCCGGAATCCTCGACAAGACCGTGGGCACGGGATCGTCGAACATGCCCGGCCTGTCGTTCAACAATACCCCTGGCGGCATCGCCAGGGCCGACACCGGCACGCTCAACCTGAGCGGCGGCGGCACGAGCACGGGCGGCACGTACATCGCGGCGTCGGGGGCGGTGATAAACCTTACGGGCGGCTCGACCGCGACCTGGGACGGCACGTTCACCGGATCCGGAGCGGGCGCGATCGTCCTGAATGGCGGCGTTCTCCAGTCCGGGGCGGACGGGGTGGTCTTCAATTTTCCGACGGGCCTCTTCCATTGGCAGGGCGGCACGCTGACCGGAACCTTCACGAACTCAAACGACTTGGTCTTCGATGCCGGGACCAAATACCTGACCAATGCGACGCTGACGAACAACGCGACGATCGAGCACCCGAGCGGCCAGCTGCAGCTGCGCAATTCCACGATCAACAATGCGGTCACTGGTTTCTATAACGTGCAGACTGACGGCGATTTTCTTTACAATGCCGCCAACACGAGCGCTTTCAACAATGCCGGAACCATCGACAAGACCGCTGGCACAGGTTCGTCCAACCTCCCGGGATTGCCGTTCGACAACGTGCCGGGTGGCATCGCGAGGGCTGAGACCGGCACGCTTAACCTGAGCGGCGGCGGCACCAGCACGGGCGGCACCTACGTGGCGGCTTCGGGCGCGGCCGTGAACATCACCGGCGGATCAACGGCGACCTGGGATGGCACCTTCACCGGAGCCGGCAGCGGTGCGATCATCCTGAACAGCGGTGCGCTCCAATCCGGTGCCGACGGGGTGGTTTTCAATTTTCCGACCGGACTCTTCCAGTGGCAGGGCGGCACGCTCTCGGGTACCTTCACCAACACGGGTGACCTGGTGCTCAATGGGGGCACGATGTTCCTGACCGGGGCGACCTTGACGAACAACGCGACGATCGAGCAGGTAGGCGGCCAAGTGCAATTTCGTGCCGCGACGATCAACAATGCGGTCACCGGCATCTATAACGTGCGGGAGGACGGTGACGTCCTCTACAACGTCGCCAATCCGAGTGTCTTCACCAACGATGGGCTGTTTGAGAAGACCGCGGGCACCGGCGAGACCCGGCTGCCGGGCCTGCCGTTGAACAACTCGGCGACCGCGGTGGTGGATGCAGAAACGGGGACAATCGACCTCTACGGTGGGGGGACCAGCACCAATTCCAAGTTCGTCGCAGCCACGAACGCCGCGATCAACGTGACTTACGGCGGCGCCACCGCGACCTGGGACGGCACGATCACCGGGTCGGGCGGCGGTATGATCTTCTTGAATAGCGGCGCGATCCAGGCGGGTCCGGATGGTGTGGTCTTAAATTTCCCGACCGGATTGTTTCACTGGCAGGGGGGAACGCTGACTGGCATAGGCTCCGCCATTGGCACCTTCACTAACGCGGGTGACCTGGTGATCAATGGTGGCACGCTCTATCTCACTGGGGCGACCTTGACGAATAACGCGACGATCGAGCAAATCAGCGGCCAGGTGCAACTGCGCACCGCCACGATCAACAACACCGTCACGGGCATCTATAACGTGCAGGAGGACGGCGACGTCCTCTACAACGTCACCAATCCGAGTGTCTTCACCAACGACGGGCTGTTTGAGAAGACCGCGGGCACCGGGGAGACTCGGCTGCCGGGCCTGCCGTTGAACAACTCGGCGACCGCGGTGGTGGACGCTGAAACGGGGACAATCGACCTCTACGGAGGGGGGACCAGCACCAAATCCCATTTCATCGCCGCGACGAACGCCGCGATCAACGTGACTTACGGCGGTGCCACCTCGACCTGGGACGGCACGATCACGGGGTCAGGCGGCGGCACGATCTTCCTGAACAGTGGCACGCTACAGGCGGGGGCGGATGGTGTGACGCTCAATTTCCCGGCCGGGATGTTTCACTGGCAGGGTGGGACCCTGACTGGGGTTGGGGCGGCGATCGGCAGTTTCACCAACGTTGGCGATCTGGGCGTCAATGGAGGCACGCTGTATCTGACCGGGGCCATCCTAACCAATAACGCGACCATCGAGCAGGTGAGCGGCCAGCTGCAGCTACGCAACGCGACGATCAACAATGCCAGCACGGGCATCTATAACGTGCAGGAGGACGGCGACGATCTCTACAACGTTACCAATCCGAGTGCCTTCAATAATTCGGGCACTTTCGAGAAGACTGCCGGCACGGGAGAGACTCGGCTGCCCGGCCTCCCGTTGAACGACGCGCCGGGCGCGGTGGTCAACGTGCAGACCGGCACGCTCGATCTCTATGGCGGGGGCACCAGCACGAATTCGTCGTTCATCGCCGCCCCGGGCGCCGCGATCAACGCCACCTATGGCGGGGCCACCACGACTTGGGATGGCACGATCACCGGGTCGGGCGGCGGCACGATCTTCCTGAATAGCGGCCTGCTGCAATCGGGCGCGGACGGCGCGACGCTCGTGATGGCGCCGGGTATGTTCCACTGGCAGGGCGGGACGATCACGGGGAATATCACCAACGCGGGCGACATGGGCATCAACGGGGGTACCCTCTACCTGACGAGTGCCACCCTGACGAACAATGGCACAATCGAGCAGTTGAGCGGCCAAGTCCAATTCCGTGTCGCGACGATCAATAACACGAGCACCGGCGTCTACAACATCGAGGAGGATGGAGACGATCTCTACAATGTTACCAATCCGAGTGTCTTTAACAACGCGGGGACCTTCGAGAAGACTGCGGGTAGTGGCTCGACCCAAATGCCGAGCTTGCCGCTCAACAACACCGGAGTGGTGCAGGGGAGTTCGGGCACCTTCAACCTGAGTGGGGCGATCGCCCAGATCACCGGCAGCACGCTGACGGGCGGAACCTGGGACGTGACGAATGGTGCCACGGTTAATCTTTACACCGCCATCACGACCAACTCTGCCAATGTGCTCCTAAGCGGCGCGGGTTCGCAGATCAGCAACTTTGGCGGACTGACCTCCAACAACGGTTCCCTGACCGTCGCCAACGGTGCGATTCTGGGGCTAACCGGCAATTTGGCGAACAACGGCCTGCTCGCGCTCGGGGCCGGTGGCACCGTTGATATTGCGGGGAATCTTACGGAGAGCGCCGCGTCGACCCTGGAGTTCGACGTCGGCGGCACACCGGCGAGCGGCGCCTACGGACATCTGGTCGTGGCTGGCTCGGCCGCTCTCGACGGAACCTTGGACGTCGCGCTGGCCAACGGCTACGGGCCGGTGTCCGGTGACAGCTACACAGTGGCGAACTTCGCGGCGAAGACGGGCAGTTTTGCGGCGCTGAGCGGGATTGCTCCGCTGTTTAGCGATACGATCGGCTCGACCGCGATCGTGCTCAACGCAGTGGCGACGGCTGCAGACCTCGCGGTTTCCAATGTGTCCGAACCGGCGAGCGGCGCCCCGGGCGACTCGGTGACGGTCAATTACACCGTGCAAAACCTGAGCGGCTCGACGGCCACCGGGCCCTGGACGGACTCGGTCTACCTTTCCGCCGACCAGACGCTGGATGCGAGCGACACGCTGCTGGGGACCGCAGTGCATTCGGGCAACGTGGGAGTGGGTTCCTCGTATGGGGGCACCATCACTGCAACGCTGCCGGCGATCGCCAACGGCAACTATTATCTGATCGTCGTGAGCGACAGCGGGAAGGCGGTTCCCGACACCAATCGGGCGAACAACACGGCGGTTTCCGCGGCTACCCTTCAGCTCACACAGGTGCCGTTGCGCGTCCTGTCCGCCTCGCCCACGGGCGTGACGAACAATGTCTTTGGGCAGTTTACAGTCAACTTCGACAAGCCGATCAATCCGACGACTTTCACGCCTGATCAGGTGGCAATCACCGGCCCGAACGGTGTGGTCGCGGCGGCGACGATCACGGAACTAAGCGGGAGTACGTTCCGAGTCAGCTTCGCCTCGCAGAACGCCAACGGCACCTATACCGTGACGATCGGTCCCCGGATCGCCGACCTATTGGGCGGGTTGATGGACCAGAACAACAACGGCACGCCAGGTGAGGCGGGGGACGTCTACACATTTACGGTCACGGTCAGCCTGCCCGATCTGGCTCCGTCCGCCCTGGTCGTGCCGCCTTCTCCTTCCGCCGGGCAAACGATCGCGGTGACCTGGCGGGTGAGCAACAGCGGTGTGGCTGATGCGGCGGCCGGCTGGACCGAGCAGATCGTTGCCTCGGCATCCGGGATGCTCGGCAACGCGGACAATGTCGTTCTCGGAACGTACACCGCCACGACGCCGCTTGTCGCTGGCACCTTTGCCGACCGCTCGGTCAGCGTGACCATCCCAATTACCTTCACGGGAGGCTATACGATCTTTGTGCAGATCGATTCTGGCGGCCTTGTCGCCGAATCCAACAAGACCAACAACGTGGTCTCCACCACGATAACGATTGCCGGCGGTCCGCCGCCGGTTGATCTGGTGGTCAGCCAGGTGACGGTGCCGGCGACGGCCCAGACCGGATCTAGCCTGCAGGTCCAGTGGACGGTGGCCAACAATGGCACGACCACCACGACCACGAGCGTGTGGCAGGACACCGTCTACCTTTCGACCGACCAGACCCTTGATGCCGGCGACACGGTGCTCGGGTCATTCGGGCATTCAGGCGCCCTCGCCTCCGGAGCGAGCTATAACAGCAGCCAGCTGTTGACGGTTCCGCTGACCCTGGCCGCCGGAAACTATTATATCATCATCGTCACCGATTCGGGCAACCAGGTGCCAGAGCCTGGGGCGGAGAATAACAATACGACCGTCAGCTCCGCGGTGGCCATCACCCGTTCGCCGGTGCCGGATCTGGCCATCAGCAATGTTACGGCCCCGGCTTCCGGCAATATCGGCAGTTCGACCACTGTGGGTTGGACGGTTTCGGATGTTGGTGGCGCCGGTGCCTTCGGCAGCTGGGTGGACCGGGTTTATCTGTCACCGGATGGCACGCTCAATGGCGCAGTTTCGCTGGGTGATTTTTCGCGGCCGTCGACCTTGGTGGTGGGCGGTTCCTACACGCAGTCGGTCAGCGTCACGCTGCCCGTGGCCACGGATGGTTCTTATGTCTTCGTCGTGGTCACGAATGCGACCGGGTCCATCTATGAGCAGGGCGCGACTGCGAACAATCAGGCGGCGGCTCCCGGTCCATTTGCCCTGACGCACCCGGATCTGGTCACGCAAAATGTGGCCATCCCGGCCAGTGCGCAGTCGGGTTCGCCGTTGACGGTGACGTGGAACGTGAGCGATTCCGGCTCAGGTCCGGTCAGCGGCAGCTGGATCGATAACGTCTATCTGAGCGCGGACGGCGCGGTGGATAGCACCGCCACGCTGCTGGGCACCGTGGCGGCTCCCTCCGCCCTTGTGGTCGGCGGCAGCTATACGTCGAGCCTAACCGCGAACGTGCCGAACGGCACCAACGGCAACTTTTACATTATCGTGGTTACCGACGCGGCCGGAGCGGTCAACGAAGGCGCGGGCGGAAAAGCCAACAACACGGCCGTTTCCAGCGTGCTGCCGGTTACGCTGGCGCCTTATGCCGACCTGACCGTTACGGCGGTGAGCGCCCAGAGCAATCTGGTGATCGGCAACCCCGCCAGCCTCACGGTATCCTGGACGGTCCAGAACAACGGCACGGGAGCCGGGACGACTTCGAACTGGAACGACGAGATCGTCCTGTCGCCTGACAGCACGTTTGGCAACGGTGACGACATTGTCATCGGAACGGTGGCGCACGCGGGTCTGGTGCCGGTGGGAGTCTCCTATTCCACGACCCAGATCCTGGCGCTGCCCGCCAATCTCCAGGGCAGTTTCACGCTCTTTGTGAAGACCGATTCGGCGGGCGCGGTTTATCAGGGGCCCAACACGGCGCCCGATTTCCTGGCGGCTTCCTCGCCGGTTCTGGTCGCGCTGAAACCCTTCGCGGACTTGGTCGTCCAAAATGTGGTCGGGCCGGCGACCGGGACCAACAATCAGACCGTGACCCTCAGCTGGGTGGTCACCAACCAGGGGATCGGGATCACCGACACGGCCAATTGGTCCGACACAGTGTATTATTCCGCCGACCCGACGGGGGCGACAGGCATGCAGCTGCTTGGGTCCTTTGATCACGCGGGATTGCTCAATGTGGGCAATAATTATTCCCGGACGGTCAGTGTTACCCTTCCGTCCTCGGCCAACGGGACGGGTTACTTCTTCGTGCAGACTGGAGGACCGTACGAGTTCATCTACACCAATAACAACACGACTCGGTC
>Ga0182011_10000086_pt1 | contig 70268 bp, 40 predicted proteins | sample 711E1DmetaG_FD_120481 | JGI IMG/M metagenome (GOLD analysis project Ga0182011, IMG submission 120481) | Permafrost microbial communities from Stordalen Mire, Sweden - 711E1D metaG | ecosystem: Environmental > Terrestrial > Soil > Wetlands > Permafrost | place: Sweden: Stordalen | collected...
AGTAACATGAATTCAAATGACAACTTTGTTAAGATATCTCCGGGGGTTGCTCCCATTACCTTCCTGATGCCTATTTCTTTTGTTTTCTTCTCCGCATTTATCATCGACATTCCGAAAATCCCTAGTAAAGCAATAAATAGTGTAAGGCTTGAAAACAGCATTAAAGTCTTTCCGAAACGGTAATCTTCACTATACAATTCATTTATCGAATCGTTCAGAAAAGTATATTCAAATGGTTTATCTATTGCAAATTCATTCCAGATACCTTTGATAAAATTGATCGAACCGGAAATATCGTCTGTACTTAGTTTTACAAATAATTTTCTTACTCCCTGCTGATTACAAAGTATCAGCATCGGAGGAATTTTATATCGAAATGAATGAATATGAAAATCCTCAACAACACCGATTATAGTTCCAAAATTCAGCTTTGTCCCAATCGGATCAGTAATCCCTAATGCTTCAATGGCACTCTTGTTTATTATTACATTTCCATCTTCATTTCCCATTTCTTCAGAAAAGTCTCTTCCCTCCAGAAGTTTTAACCCAAGAGTGCTAACAAAATTATAATCAACCATAAGTCCCTCAGTGTTAACAATCTTTGTTTTATCGTCAACCCTGGGGAGTCCTATTCCCATTGTATTTGTCGTAGGTAAAGCCCACATCGATCCTGTTACATTCTCAACTTTAGGAGATGATTTTATTTTATTTTTAATTGTCTTGTAATACTTCCTGACACCATCATCACTTATATTTACACTGATTACCTTATTTGTTTTGAAGCCAAGATCGCTTGATTTGAAATACTTTATCTGACTGTAAATAGTTCCCGTACAAATTATTAAAACGACAGATATTGTAAGCTGCGCAATGTTAAGAGTTTTAGTAAAAAATGAGCTGCCACTTCCTTTTCCGGTTGTCTTCTTCAGAATATCAATCGGTTTGGAACTGAAAATTCTTACTGCCAGGTAGATCCCTGAGCCAACCCCTATTAAGATTGTCACGATGATTAATCCTAAGGTGAAATGCCAGTTTTGGATATAATTTATCGTAAGAAGTTTATTAAAAAGAGGCTGACTGAAATATGGCAACACTAATTCGGTTATTGATATTCCAAATGGCAGAGCGATAAGTGAAATAAAAATTGTTTCACCCAATATCTGCCTGATAATTAATAATCTACTCGCTCCGGCTGTCATTCGTAGGCCGAATTCCTTTAGTCTTTGTTCAGATCTTGAGGTTGATAATAATATGTAATTAAAACTTGCCGTTAACATTATCAATAAAGCGACTATTGAGTAGATATAAATGTTTCGCGAGTTTCCGTGCGGACTATCCCCGCTGCTTTTTATCTGATCGGAATGAAAATAAATATCTTTATAAGGCTGCAATTTGAATTTCATCCCAAAAGGTTCCTTGTCAAAATGTTTTCCCTCGCAGCCTGCCATTATTGTTTCAAGATATTCGGGTTTATAGTTTTCAGGAAATAATACCAGTGTAGTAAAGAAAAAACCCATGGGCCAGGTATTGGCATAATATTCGGGACCATTTTTTTCATTATCGGTGCTCATAACCAGTTTATCCAATTGCTTTAGGGCAATGTCAATATTCATAATGATATCCGGTTTGAAGGTTGAGGTAACCGGCAGATCTTTAATAAGTCCTGTAACAGTAAGAGCATATGAATCGCCGTTATTCACCATTATAAGGAGTTTCCCTATCGGGGATACCTCACCAAAGTATTTTTTTGCAAAGGTTTTTGTAATGATTACCGAATTAGGCTCTTTCAGAAAGTTTTCCTGCTTTCCTTCAAGAACATCGAAAGTCAATATGTTAAATAATTCATTATCTGCACAATAAACGTTACCTTCATAAAATACTTTATTATCGTATCTAAAACTTGTATTGCCAATATTAATATACCTTGCCAATTTAAAAGTTTCAGGAATGTCAGAACTAAGGGTAGTCTTTAGAACATAAGGAGTGGTAGAATAAACCTCACCAGAAGTCTTAAGTTCCTGATTAATTCTGTAAATATGATTAAGCAGCTTGTTATGTTTATCATATCTGAGTTCTGTTGAGATATATAACAACAGAATAAATGTGCCGGCCAGGCCGACTGAAAGGCCTGCAAGGTTAATTATTGAGTAAATCTTCTGTCTAATGAAGTTTCTGAGCACAAGTTTCAAATTAAATTTTATCATGATTCAAAGTTTTATTAAGATTGTATTACCTGTTTACAAATAATGTAAAGCTTATATACAATCAGAATGCCAATTTCATAACACTCTTACAATGTGATATTTAATAATTAATTGCAGAAAAGACTGAGTAATTTCTTACCAGTCCACTGAGTAATTATTACACAATAATAAGTATTTTTATTGCCTCTAATTAAGTGACCGGAGACCTCACCTGACAGGTTTTTTCCAATATTTTTACAATGAAAGGATCCTTTTAAAGTTGTCCGGTAAATAAAAATCGAATTTATGAAGAATAAAGGAAGAATATTAATAGTTGATGATAATGAAGAGATATTAATCGCTTTGAAACTCTTTCTGTCAAGCCATTTTGAAATTGTGGATATACAAAAGAATCCTAACACAATTCCTGAAATAATTCAGCGCCAGAGCTACGATGTAATTATTCTTGACATGAATTTTTCAGCAGGGATAAACAGCGGCAATGAAGGAATCTATTGGTTGCGTAAGATTCTGGAATACGACCCGCTGGCAACTGTATTGTTTATTACGGCTTATGGTGATATTGAAATGGCGGTAAATGCAATAAAGGAAGGAGCAACAGATTTTATACAGAAACCATGGGATGACGAAAAACTGCTGGTCACAATTATGACAGCTGCCAAATTTAGAAAATCTAATCTCGAAATTAAAAAACTCAGGAATAAACAAATTCATCTAAACGAGAATATCAATAAGTCATTTAACATGTTTGTCGGTAATTCACCGGAGATGCAAAAAGTGTTTAAAACGATTGCCAAAGTTGCCGGAACCGAAGCAAATATTCTTATACTTGGTGAAAATGGGACCGGAAAGGAACTTATTGCCAGAGAGATTCATAAACAATCATTAAGATCGGGTGAAGTTTTTGTGAATGTTGATATGGCCTCTTTTAATGAAGGGGTCTTTGAGAGCGAATTGTTCGGTCATGTGAAAGGAGCTTATACAGATGCGAAAGAAGAGAGGGCCGGCAGATTTGAAATAGCCTCCGGTGGCACATTGTTTTTAGATGAAATCGGGAACCTTACAATGTCAATGCAGTCCAAGCTTCTGGCTGCCATCCAGAACCGTGAAATATTCCGGATAGGTTCAAACAGACCGATACCTATTGATATAAGATTGATCTCCGCAACCAATAAGCCCATAATCGAAATGGTAGTTGTGAATACTTTCAGAGAGGATTTACTTTACAGAATTAATACGATACAAATTTTACTACCCCCATTGAGGCACAGGATTGAGGATATTCCATCACTGGTCAATCATTTTCTGATTATGTATGGCGAAAAATATAATAAACAGGAATTGAAAGTTTCAAGTCAGGGTATGGATGCATTACTTAAATACAGCTTTCCCGGTAATATCCGGGAACTGGAACATATGGTAGAGAAAGCAGTTATTCTTTGTGAATCAGGCATTTTAAAACAAGAGGACCTGTTTTTCCAGCAAAAAAAATTTCATGTTGCCGGCAAAAGGTCTTTTGACCTGGAACTGAATGAAAAACAACTCATTTTGGATGCTCTGGAAATGCATGGAAATAATTATACAAAAGCCAGTAATGAGTTGAATATAAGCAGAAAAACACTTTATAATAAAATTAAGAAATATGGCATTTAACCGCTTTTTCAGGTTTGTAATATTACAGGCAATATTACTTGCCGTCACGGGAACTTTTTTTTTATGGACTCTGACACAGGATTACCTGTTAATAACAAAATTTACGCTCGGATTTATCTGGGTATTACAAATTATATTACTTATTCACTATCTGACGAGAACTAACCGAGGTCTTGACAACTTTCTGCAATCAGTCAAACATCTTGATCCTACCAGGGGAATTACAGAAGGTGATAAATCATTTGACCTTTTAAACCTGACCTACAATGAGATAATTGATTCAATCCAAAAGGTGAAAATTGAAAAAGAAGCAGAACATCATTACTTTCAGAATACAATTGAACATGTAGGCATCGGATTGATATCATTTAATGATGCGGGCCAGACAGAGCTATACAATAAGGCTGCCAGAGAGTTATTCAAATTGGAATTTGTAAGGAATATTCAGGAGTTGAACAAATCAATACCGGGTATTTCAGAGCTGTTGTTTTCATTGAAACAAAAACATTCCAAAATGATAAAAGCTGTCTCGGGCGATGAAATTCTGAAATTATCGATCAGAAAAACAGTATTTAAGATACAGGATAAAACAGTTAATCTGGTTTCATTTCAAAACATCCGCACTGAACTCGAAGAAGAAGAAATCGAAGTATGGAAAAAACTAATCAGTGTACTTACACACGAAATCATGAATTCGGTTGCGCCTATAAAATCATTGACTAATACTATGATAAAAATGTTTGAAAAGAACAGACCTTCAGACACGAACGAAGAATCTGAATATAATGTCGATACATTAATGGCTCTGAAGGCTATTCAGAAAAGAAGCAAGGGGCTTTTAAATTTTGTTGAAACCTACAAAAACCTGACAAAGGTGCCGAATCCCGTTTTTCAGTATATAGAACTGAAGAGTCTTATACATGAAATTATAATTTTGATGGACAGCGAATTACAATTAAATAACATAAGTTTAACTTCAGAAGTCAATCCAGCAAATCTTAAAGTTAATGCTGATGAAAGATTAATCACCCAGGTGATAATTAATCTGATTAAAAATTCTATCGAGTCTGTCAATAAGGAGAAAAACGGGAAGATTCAGATTAAAGCCTTCATATCTTCCCAATCTGAAACAATTATACAGGTAATTGACAATGGGACAGGGATAGCCGCTGATTTGATTGACAAGATTTTTATACCATTTTTTACTACCAAAGAGCATGGTTCGGGTATTGGGTTAAGCTTGTCACGACAAATCATGAAGCTTCATGGTGGAACAATTTCAGTATTCTCAAAATATGGAATTGAAACCATATTTACACTAATATTTTAGAAAACAATAAATACGGATGCAACATTTACATCTGTTGTCCGTCTTTATAACAAAAAGAGAGAAACAAAAGAAATATTAATCGCTTAAGAAAGCATAAAAAAGGGAAGCCATGACAGTCAAATTATATGCAAACGAAGTTGTTCTTAAAGCGGGTGATACAAATCAGGTTATTGACAACAACACTATTGAGGGAAAACTGATAGTTACAAACCAGCGGTTGTACTTTAAGACTCTAAATGATGAGACTGACAGATTTAACCTTGAAATACTTTTCGATAACATACGCGAAGTGATATTTTTCAGCAAGGGACTTTTCTCGGTCAAAGGTTTAAATATCATTACTAGAGATGGGAATTGCCACAGCTTTCCATTAAAGAAACGTGATGAAATAGGACAGCTGATTAACAAAATGTACTAGAGCACTTTCACTCACTATATATATTTCAAATTATAAATCAAGATCAGAATCCTGCAATCGCGGGATTCTTTTTTTACTCATATCTCAGCGAATCAACAGGGTTTCTGAGTGCAACTCTGCCAATCTTAAAAATAATTGTAAAAATTGTTGCCACAAACATTATTGATGCTGCTACTAAGAGTATCCCTGCCTTTATCTGAACAAAATTGACCCATAGACTGCCTAACAATATTTTCGACATATAATATCCTCCGGTACACCCTATCAACGAAGCAATAACAAGTAAATTCCTGAAGGTGACAAGAAGGTAATTTCTAAACATGTTTTTGCAATCAGCGGAAATTAAAGAATCATTTATCGGGATTATTCAGTTTCCATTAGTTAAGCACTGAATATCTGATATTGTAAAAATATTTAATTTCAATTATTTAATAAAATAATATTACGGTGCTCTGCACCTTTGACCTCAATTCCAAACATTCAACTACAAATATTCCGGTGCTCCGCACCTTAAAACTCTATGCCAATCTTTCAAATACTACAAATATTACGATGCTCTACACCTTTTAGATCAATGCCATACATTCAGTTATAAATACTCCGATGTTCTGCACCTTTCTGATTTTATATATAGCAGCAGAGCTGCAAAATATTTGTAGAAGTAAAGCCAACAAACAACATACAAGGTGCAGAGCACCGCAATATTATTCATATTTCAGAGACTGTGCAGGATTTACCCTCGCTGCCCTCATAATTCGATAGCTGATAGTCATCACAGCAATACCAAGAGCAATAGTCAGACCAGCAATAAAACTGAAAACACCAAGGTTGATTCTGTAATAAAAGTTCTCCAGCCATTTACCCGCTATATAATAAATTAAAGGCCATGCAATCAGAGCCGAAATTGAAACGAGTATAATAACTTCCCGGGAAATTACAATATAAATACTCGCGATTGAAGAGCCCATAGCTTTTCTGACTCCGATCTCTTTGGTACGTTGTTCAACTGTAAATGATGTCAGTCCGAAAAGACCAAGAGCTGCTATAAAAATTGCCAGAATTGAAAAAATTACAGCCATCTGGGCATTCTGTTTTTCCTGTTTATACATCTGTTCAAAGTCGGCATCAACAAAGTAATATTGCAAGGGATTATTAGGCACAAAGTCTTTCCATTTGTTTTCAATAGCGCTGATTGTGCTTAAATAATTTTTACCTGATAACCTTACAGTCAGATATCCCCAAAAAATACCATCTGCTTTGAAACGGAAGAGATATGGTTGAATCGGATTTCGCAAAGATTCAAAATTGAAATTTTTAACAACCCCGATAACAGGTAAATAATTTAACTTACCTGAATCTGCCGGTTGTATAAACCGGGTCTTCGCAAAGTCTGTAATCGAAAAATTCTTAACAGCGCTTTCATTCACAAGACATGATTGTTTATCCGTAGAATATGATTCATTAAAGAATCTACCCGATGCAAGTGTCATTTTATAAGTTTCCAGATAGTCATAATCGACCCAGTTAGTCTGCATCAGATAGTTCTCATCTTTTCTTCCTTCCATCCCATAACCATTATCATTGTTGTTACGGCCCGGAACAGCCGTGGAACTGGCAATATTTACAACCCCCGGAATACCTTTTACAGCATCTTTAAAAGACTTCACTTTTGTTCCCAGAGCATCTGCCCTGTTTATCACAATTAACTTCTCTTTATTGAATCCCACATCTTTATTAAGCATATAATTTATCTGCCTGTACATAATCATTGTGCCAACTATCAGCAAAATCGAAATGGTGAATTGAAAAACCACAAGAACTCTTCTGAGACGGCCATTTTTCATACTATTTTTCACATTGCCTTTAAGTACTTCATAAGGGTTGAAACCTGACAGAAAGAATGCAGGATAACTTCCTGCCAGTATACCAACAATTACTGAAAAAAGAATCAGAACCGGGATTATGTACCATGAAGCAAAAAGATTCAGTGCAAGCCTGGCTCCCAGTAGATTATTAAAATATGGAAGAGTCACCTTAATAAATATTAAGGCAATAATCAACGAGATGAATGATAGAATAAATGATTCCGAAAGGAATTGTGTTACAAGCATACCTCTTGAAGAACCTCCGATCTTTTTTATTCCGACCTCCTTCGCTCTTCTTGAAGACTGGGCAGTTGAAAGATTCATAAAGTTTATTGCTGCAATTATTACAATAAGAATGGCTATACTTCCAAATATCATCAGGAACTTCGGATCACTGGCTGCTTTGAATTGCTGCTGCGTAACTGTCGGATCGAGATGGGCTTTTTTAAGATTCTGTAAATAAAACCTGTATTTGTTTCCCTTGGCGGCAAAATCTGTAATTGATACTCCCATGTATTTCTGTAGTTCCGGCCCAACATATTTAATAATCATTTCAACCATTTTTGCATCCACAGTCTTGGAGCTTGAATTCTGCTTTAAGAGAAGATATGTACTATAGCTGTTGCTTAACCAGGTCGGATTCTTTGATCCGGGATCGGTCATGAAAGATGTTAAGATATCAGCCTCAAAATGAGAGTTTCCAGGCACATCGCCCATCACGCCGGAAATTGTGTACAATAATGTATCTGACCCTATCTTAATTGTTTTGTCAATCGGATTTTCTATTCCGAATATTTTTTTTGCAATTGATTCTGAAAGTACTGCTTTCCGAGGAGCATTCAATAGATTGTTAACATCACCTTTAATTACAGGTATTGAAAAGAAATTAAAAAATGAAGAATCTGCCTCGACAATATGGTCCTCAACAAAAACCTCTTTATTATATTCAACAGTAGTCGGCCCCACTCCATTCATTCTTAGAAAATCTTCCACCTCAGGAACTTCCTTGAGCATTGTTGGACCTATAACAGCTGCAGAATAAGTTGCAGTAATTTCCTGACCTCCTATTTTCCCATTAAGGATCATCCTGAAAATCCTATCTTTTTTAGTATTATACCTGTCATAACTTAATTCATTTATTACAAAAAGTGCAATAAGAAGGCTGCATGCAATTCCAATTGATAGGCCAAGGATGTTGATAATAATATACGCCCGTTGTCTTTTAAAAGATCTTATACTGTGTTTGATGAGGTTGTTGAACATGATAAGTTGGAATAATTGGTTAATAAATTAGGTCAAGTATCTTGTAAAGAATCTTCCGGTTTCATATTATCCGGATCTTCTTTTGGAAAAGACGAACAAAAAAGAAGTACGTTGCAGAACCGGCTGATTATTCTACTTTCAATGCCTCCGAGGGATTTGTAATGCTTGCCCTATATGCCTGAAAACTAACTGTTAACATCGCAATTAAAATGGCTCCGGCAGCTATTCCGGCAAATACATAGAAACTTATATCTATCCTGTAAGCATATTGTTTCAGAAGGTTTTTGACAATGACCCAGCCAAGCGGAATTGCTATTACAATTGAAATAAGAACAGGTAAAATGAATTCAAGTGCCAATGTAAACATAATTGTGACTGAATCAGCTCCCATAACTTTCCTGATACCAATCTCATTTGTTCTACGTTCAGTTGAATATGATGATAAACCATAAAGTCCCAGGCAAGCAATAATTATCGCCAGAATTGTAAAATATTTCAGCAAATCTGTAATACGTACCTGAGCTTTGAATAATTTATCATAATCCTGATCAATAAATGTATATTCGAGAGGATAATCCGGGACAACCTCTTTCCATGCTTTTTCTGCTGCTTTAAGTGATTCGGGAACACTTCCAGGTGTTAACCTGATAAGAATGCATCGCAGATAGTTGATTGGGGCCAAAGCAAATGCCATCGGTTCAATGGCCTGGTCAGCACCCTTAAAATGGAAATTTTTGAGAACTCCCACAATAACGCCCTTAAGCCCCATAAATCTGAAGTTCTTACCAACAGGGTCTGCAATCCCCATAAGTTTTACAACCTCTTCATTAACCAGGAAATTACCGGTTGTGTCCTTTGCCATATCAGATACGAAATCTTTTGAAAAATCACGACCTGATACGAGCTCCATTTTCAATGTTTTCAAATAATCATAATCAATTCCATTAGTTCCGATTAGTACCTGCCTGTCAGGGTCTTTGCCGTCCCAGCTGGCGCCTCCTGAATTGCTTCCCATCATGGTAGGATTCCACATCGATGCAGTAACACCTTTTATTAATGTCTCTTTCTCCAGTTCGCTCTTAAGTGAATAATATTTTGATTTCATTCCATCGGGCATAGGAATACATATCAGGTTCTCTTTATTGAAACCCAGTTCCTTGTTCTGAAGAAATTTTAACTGCCTGAACATAAAAATTGCTGATACAGCTATCAGTATAGACAGAGTGAATTGTATTACAACCAGAATTCGTCTCAGCGTCCCATTGCCCTTTGCCGAAACAGCATCACCCTTTAATACCATAACTGGTTTAAATGATGACAAATAAAACGCAGGATAAATTCCTGAAATTAATCCTGCTGCAAGCCCGACAACAATAAAATTTATTATAAATCTAACGTGAAAGATATCTGCAAGTATGAAACTCTTACCCGATATATTGTTGAATATACTGAGCGATAATCCAACTAAAAAGACAGCCAGTATCATTGCTATAGCGACCAGGAGCAGTGACTCAAGTAAGAACTGGACTATAATTGACAGCTGATCAGCACCTGCTGCTTTCTTTATTCCTATTTCCTTAGCTCTTCCTGAAGCTTTTGCAGTTGAAAGATTAATAAAATTTATACAGGCTATAAGTAAAATGAATAAAGCAATTAATGTGAAGATAGTAACCACAATTATCGGACCTCTCGACTCTTTAAAACCAAACTGGCCCAACAGGTGAATATCAAGTAATGGAAAGAGGCTGAACTTAGTTGTTATCTGCGGGTTATTCTGCACAACTATATCAGTAAGCTTTTTGTTAACTGACTTTATATCTGCCCCTTGCTTTAGTTTAATAAATGTAAATATTGAATTATTTCCCCATGATTTATCTGCTACCCCTATCTCTTTAAGGTATGAATAAGGTATAACAGCACTAAAAGTAAACATTGAATTCTCCGGAATATTTTTAAATACACCAGTAACCGTAAACTGAGCCTTATTCTCCACAGTGAGTGTTTTCCCAATCGGGTTAATATTGCCAAAGTATTTTGTTGCCAGTTTTTGTGTAAGTATTATAGAATGAGGAGAGTTTAATGCTGTTGCGGGGTCACCCATACTTAACGGAAAGGTAAAAATCTTAAGAAGCTCCGAATCCACAGCTGCAATAGAAGATTCAAAAAAAACTTTATCGTCATACTTGAATAAAACGCGGGGAAGCCATAAATTTATTCTGACCTGATCTTCTATTTCAGGTATCTTTTCTTTCCATACCGGTCCACCCGGGACAGGTGTCACAGTAACGTGATATCGTGCACCAGAATAAAACTGGTCTTCTTCGACACGATAAATATTTTTTGCATTCAGGTTAAACTTTTCATAACTGAATTCATCCTGAACCCATAATAGAATTAATAATGAAGCAGTCAGACCAATGGCCAGACCCGTAACATTTATAAATGTGAAACCTTTGTGCAGTAAAATATTCCGGAAAGCTATACGAAAGAAGTTTTGAATCATGGTTAAAAAAGTTATGTGCAACCTAAAGACGAATTTCGTTTTTATTTGTTGCACATGACTTATCAACCAACTAAAAATATATATTTTATTTCACCGGTTTCAATTCATTGATTTTTTCTTTTGGTACCAGTGACACAGTCTCTTTCTTAACAGTTATATCTTTTGCAAGAATGAAGGTTGCTCTCTGCCTTATATCTTTTGACGAGGCCCCGATTTTTACTTCGTACTTCCCTGCTTCTGCAATCCATGATGAAATTGCTGGATCAAAGGATGAAAGACGGCGACTGTCGATAATAAAAGTCAGTGTCTGGGATTCTCCGGGTTGAAGAAGCTTTGTTTTTGAAAAACCCTTCAGTTCAAGAGATGGTTTATCAAGTTTAGCCGAAGGAGCTGAAATATATAGTTCTGCTACCTCTTTCCCTGCTGCACCCCCGCTGTTTTTTATATCCACCGAAACTGTTATGTTACCGGTAAACTTTGGGGAGCTGAGTTTAAGATTACTATAAGTGAAATTTGTATATGACAATCCAAATCCGAATTCGTAAGCAGGTTTCACTTTAAATGTTTCGTAATAACGATATCCCACATAGATTCCATCATCATAAGTAACTTCTGCAGGTTTTACTCTCCTGAACGAACTCAAAGGGCTTTGATCTGCTGGTGTCTCTGAGGTCAGTTCTTTTCCCGGAAATGTTTTTGCAGATGGAACATCTTCATAAGTTATAGGAAAAGTAGTCGCAATCTTACCTGAAGGATTAACCTTCCCGCTGATAATATCAGCAATCGAATTACCGGTTTCCTGTCCGCCCTGCCAAGCAAGAAGAATAGCGTCAGGCAAATCTCTCCAACTTGCTGACTCAACAACACCACTTACGTTAAGGATTACAACAGTTTTTTTCCCTTTTGCTTTAAAAGCTGCGGATACATTCTTAATGAGTTGTTGTTCGGAATCGGTCAGTTGAAAATCACCTTTTGCATTTACGCGATCGCTTCCTTCGCCTGAGTTTCTTCCTATTGTTATAATTGCAGCATCTGATACGTTTGCCATACCGTTGATAATATCCTGATTGACATTCAGTTCCTCAATCTGTCTTGATCCCATCATCGCCATAAATCCTCTGGTTTGAGGCCGGCCTGCTTTTGAAAGTTTCAGATAGTTTGCATAGAGTGAATGAAGATCTTCATTGAGTTTATAACCTGAATTCTGCAATCCCTCGATAAGAGAGACGCTATAAGCGTTGTTTACTTTGCCGCTGCCTGTTCCCCCCGTAATAATCTCGTAAGAAGTATTTCCAAAAGCGGAAATATTAATGATACCTGTTCCAAATGGTAAAGAGCTATTGTCATTTTTCAGCAATACCATTCCTTCTGAAGAAGCCTGACGAGTTACCTCTGCATGTGCCTTAAGATCAGGCTTATTTGAATACTTATAACCTTTAAATCGCGGACTCTGCAGCATGATATTCAGTATCTTCTCAACATTCCTGTCCAGGATTTTTTCATCAAGCTTTCCATCCTTTACGGCATTGACAATGGTTTTGATCTGATCCGGTGTCCCAGGCATAAGCATATCGTTTCCGGCAATCATCTGGGCTACAGGATCTTTTCCACCAAACCAGTCTGTCATTACAAAACCTTTGAAACCCCAGTCCTTTCTCAAAATGTTTGTCAGCAGCTCAGGATTTTCAGATGTATAAATGCCATTAATAAGGTTATAGGAAGACATTACAGTCCATGGCTGGCCTTCCTGAACAGCGATTCTGAATCCCTCAAGATAAATCTCACGTAAAGCACGTTCACTTATATTTGTGTTCAGAGAATTCCTGTTTGTTTCAGCATTATTTGCAGCAAAATGTTTTATTGAAGTGCCAACACCTTCAGATTCAACGCCGTTAACCATGGCTGCACCCATTTTACCGGTAATATAAGGATCCTCAGAATAGTATTCGAAATTTCTTCCGCACAATGGATTACGATGAATATTCATACCGGGCCCCAGTAAAACGTCTGCTCCATATTCAAGTACTTCATTTCCGATTGCTTTGCCAACTTTATTGACAAGATCAACATCCCATGTCGAGGCTAGTAATGTACCAACAGGGAAAGCGGTACAATAGTATGTATTTTTATCATTTTCCCTGGTTGGACTGATCCTTACTCCGGCAGGTCCGTCAGTCAGCACCATCGGAGTTATTCCCAGACGCGGGAGCGAAAAGGATGTTCCGGCGGCACCGGCAACAAGACTCTGTGTTTGTCCGATGAACGGACCGGAAGGAGGATTGACCGGCGGATTTGCGGGAGCATTTGCAGGTGCATTAGAAGATGGCGGAGGACCACCAGGCATACGCGTCCCTGTGCCGACAACCAGAGCAGCTTTCTCTTCAAGGGTCATTGCTGCAATAACTTTTTTAACCGGATCTTTACCCAACTTTGGGGTATTTCCGGTTTGGCAGTTCGCTGATATCACGAATGAAATCAGAAGAACTGACACTGTCAGAATTTTTTTCATACAGATGATTTTAAGATTATACTTATAAATTACATTTTCTATGCCATAAACGGGTTCTAAAAATGTAAAGGTAAATGAAACATGTGTTAAGAGTTGTTAAATCTTTTGCAAAGTAAATTCCAGCCTCAATTAATAATAATTAAATAGAAGTACAGGGAAGTTTTACCGACAGAAAGCGGTTTTTCAGATATGATCAAAAAATTATCTGTTGAGAAGAACTATTTTTTTGAATTTTTACGGTAATAAACCCGGTTCATGTTCCAGTCTTTCGCTATAAGAACCCCATTATGATCTATAAAAAGGTTATTCAGATTATTGTTAGCCCAATACAATTCAAAATTATTAAGGTCAAACGACTTCAGGATACCATATCCGGGCAGAAGGACATAATAAAAATTCCCCCATTTATTAAAAAGGGTACCCATCTCGGTAATAAACTGAGGATTAGCAACATATATAGATGAATACGATGCACCGTAATCAGTAGATTTGTATATTGAGACAGGCGCGGCTCCCTGACTTAATATGAATATTTCATCCTTTTCATTAACAAATAGTTTGATTGAATAACCCGGGGTCTCCATTTTTGTCCATGTCATACCATTGTCAAAAGATCTGTTCAAACTGCAGCAACCTGAGCCATGATATAAAAGTGATCCGTCTTTTAAACGAAAGACATCTCCAAAGCCATAGGTTATTAATGGGTTTCCGTCAGGTAAATCTGTCCATGTCATACCTCCGTCTTTCGAAAACTTTATCGGATGATCAAAGGCAAAAACCCAAACATAATTATCGTTTGAAATATAGGGATAGATAAAGTAGGGTCTGTCAGGAAAAGGTTTTGTGCAAGTTTCCCATGATACCGCGTGATCTGTGCTTTTCACTAATTCTCCTGTCCAGGTAGTGACATAAATGACTCCGTTTCTATCCATATTAATTGTCCTGGGGGAAACCAATGCCGGGTCGTTAACAGGTTCCCACAAATAATATCGTTCCCCCTGTTTGTAGATTTGATTATTGTTAATCATAAGAGTGAACTTATTAACCGTATCGGCTACCATTCCCATCATGTCACCATCAGGAGAGAACGAACAGGTATCCCATACGTCATTTCTGAAACCATATTCAACAAGATCAGTTGAAGTCAGATATTTCCCTGATAAATCATAAGTTTTTGCTCTGAGTATCTGCTCAAATGATCCTGAGCCAAGCTTCCAACCGGTGTAAATCAATCCATTTTTATCGGTATTCGCGGATTGCACAGTGATATTTCCATTTCCCCTGACTATCTCGAAAATTACTTTGACAGTATCTTTAATCGGATCAACATTATTCACCGATCTGAATTCAACACTATCACTAACCCATTCTCCCGCGAAAAATTTCATTCCCGGGCTGGTTTGAAAATAAAATGAATAATTACTCAATGAGTTCACTGAAGGATCAGGATACCTGTCGCAAGACAAGGCAACACAAAGTATGACAATCAGCAAAACCGGTTTTCTCATTAGCTTCCTTTCTTAATGGCTCGATGGCGGTATTGTAATTCCTATCAGAAAAGAGATGGTCCTGTTCCTGATCACATAGTCTGCAATTGAAGAACTCTGTTGCTCTGCCACAATGGTCTTATTGTAAACATTATTAAAGCCCGTACTATAACGGAGAGCCAGGTCAACCTTAAACCTGTTCAACAAAGGCAGAGATACCCTGGCGCCGAAGATCCAACCGATATCATTGTCCTTAATATATCTTTCAAGATCATCGTAAATAATAGTTTTATTTACCGTATAACCCGATTCTGAACGCATCTCATTATATGCAACGCCAACATTCCGCGCATTCAGTTTTAATCCAATCCATGGCCCTGTATTAAAAAAAACTATTTGGGATTTTCCAACCGGGAAGCTCATCAGAAGTGGAATTACCGCATAATCTATCTGAACTTTTGTATCGACATAGTACAATGGGGTACTTTTATTCAGATATATGAAAAATGAGGCACTTGAATCTTTCATCGAGTAGCCTTTCCGTTCAAAAGAGACTCCTGATATAAATGAAAGCCCGGACTCCATCAGAAAATTAACAGAGAACCCAAGTGAAGGGCCGGCAACGGTTGAATATTTTGCCTTATCCGAACCAAGACCATTCCATGAGATATCCACTCCACCCCAGTATGTAACTGTAACCTTTTTTGATGTTGAATCGATTGTAAATCCTGGATTAATAGTCCTCTTGTTCTTTTTAAGAAACTCGTAATCAATACCCAAAACATATTCTGAAGAGCCCTGTCTTAAATTAGAGCTTTCCAGCAAATGCTTTCGTCCGGTAAGGTAACTTACGTTAAAAGTAGCCCTAATTTTATTACTCAATGGATAAGAGATCCCCGAGGAAAACATATATCCAAAATCTGTCTTTTTTGCAATGCCTGGTGTAGAATAATTATAATCATTGCTCAAACTATGATCCTTCAAAAATGAAAAAATCAATCCGGCTCTCATATTGAACTGAATGAAGGAGGGGACTTGCACGGTTAAAAGAAGCGGCACACGCAGAAAACTGAAATCCATCTTACCATCTCCTTGGTAATAATAATCGGGACCTATAATATTAAAATCCACAGGATAATATAACCAGTGGTTTGAAGTGGCTATATGCTCGTAATAAACGGTACTAAAGTTTATTCCTGTCTGTATTCCCAGCGATTTATTCAATGACAAGTCAAGATAAAAACCCTGAACAGGACCGGGTTTAGATTTCCATTTACCACCAAAATCCTGACCATGGATATCAGAGAAGTTCACACCACTGTAAATTCCGGTAGTGATTGTTTGTGAATAACCAGCTGAATTACATAATACTAACAGAAACAAACAGGTCCAGGCATTAAAATGTTTCATCTGTTACAATTTCGGTACCTTAAACAAAATGTTGTGCAAGAATCGTACCAAAAACATATACAAAAACAAGATAAAAGACAAAATGCAGTTGTACTTTTACGCCTTAACAGCAGTAACCCATGCCTGTGCCATCAACTGGGCACCGGCGAGAGTCGGATGGACACCATCACCAGTCCAGTAAGCGCCAGGAGCCCTTTTTATAGCTTTATCGTAAATTTTCTGATATGGAATAAAAGTGGCGTTGAATTGAGCTGCAATCTCCCTTGCTGCCTTCTGATAACCATAAAATTCAGGATACCACCTATCATCGACTGCTTTGATTCCGGGCACAGCAAAAGGTTCACAAATGATTAGTTTCACATTGGGGAGAGCTTTTTTTGTTCGTTCCAGAAGAGCATAATAATCATGTCTGTAGATATCAATGGTGCCATTATAATTTCCTTCAAGCTTATGCCAGATATCATTTACCCCGATAAGGATACTTAATATATCAGGTTTGATACTGAGGCAATCTGCATCCCATCTTTCAGCGAGCTGGAAGACTTTATTCCCTGAGACTCCTTTATTAAACACTCTTAGGTTAAGCGCTGCATGTTTTTCAAGAAGCTCAGCGCCGGCAAGCATCGGGTAGCCAGATCCGAGAGCTCCTGCATTGTTAAAAGAGTTATCATTTCTGTTCCTGCCTGCATCGGTAATTGAATCACCCTGGAAAAGAATAATATTATCACTGGTCAAGGAATTCTTCTTCATAACTGACGACATCATTGACGCTGAGAGTATTTCCGGAATACTCACTGCCATTAATCCTCCTATAGCGGCTTTTTTTATAAAACTGCGTCTGTTGTTATTTTCCATGCTTTCCAGTATTTGAAATTGGCACTAAAATTAAAATTGTTTGTTGATTATTCTGTAATATTTCCGGATATCAAAATTTAAGATTATAAATTTACTTTTTTTTTAGTAGATAATTTTAACTTCATATATCCGTTTGTTTAATAAGAGTCAACTCTATCATTACTTAATCTATTGAAAATTATGAAACAATTACAAATCAGATGTGTTTTGATATTAGCTGTGCTGGTATTTGCAGTTATTAAAGTAACAGGCCAGATCACGATGCCTGAGGAACTGACAAAAAATCCTCTGAAGGAGCAACTTAAATATCTCGAGGATAGGACGCGAATTTATGAAAACTACAGAGCAATAAGGGAGGATATGTTTCAAAAACTTAAGGTTAACGTAACAGATACTCTTTATGAATCCAATAGAAAAATAGCAGGGCTAAATAAAACAACTTCAATATTAAACAAGACTATCGATTCACTCAAAGTTAACTTTGAATCGACAAAAACCAGACTTGAGGAAATGACCATTACAAAAAACAGCATAAAAGTAATTGGACTGGAAATAAATAAGTTAACCTATAATAAAATCATGTGGACCATTCTTATCCTATTGGTTGCTGTTTTATTACTTGGATTTCTCGTTTTTAAAAGGAATTTATCTACTATTTTTAATACTAAAAAAGAATTTCAGGATCTTAAAGTTGAGTTTGAGACCTACCGTAAAACCACCCGGGAAGCCCGTGAGAAATTAACTATGGACCACTTCAATGAGATCAAAAGACTCAAAGGAGGAGGATGATTGCGCATGGCTCAGGGCTCAGGGCTTAGGGCACAGAGCTGATAACCAGAAAAAATATTCTAATCAATAAAAACTATTTCCTGAATTCAATTTTAAAGCCTATCACCTGCCATGATGGTAAATCAGCAGGTTTCTTTATAACAAGCGATTCTTCAGTCTGCTTCCAGCTGATTTTTTCCTTACTTCCAACCATTGAAACAGAAGCTATTTTATTATTTGCCTCCTTATGTGATTTCCCCAGCGATCTGATTATTATATCTTCTTCAGGCTTACCGAGGCAATATGCATATAGTGTATTGCCTTTTGTAGTGAAACGGATGTCCTTTGAGCTATAGCCATAGTTCTCATCGAATCTTCCAAGCTTCTTCGCGGGTTTATCTACAGGTTTCTCACCATATATTTTCCAGGGACGTGATCCATAAATTCCTTCCCCGTTTGCTGATGTCCAAATCCCAATCTCATCAAGTATCTTGATCATATCAGGTTCAAGATCCCCTTCAGGAGTCTGTACAACATTAAGTAAGAGATTGCCATTCTTACTTACAATATCCACCAGCATCTGGATCACTTCGGTGGATGTTTTATATTTCTGACCTGTGCGGTAGAACCAGTCACCGATTGAAGTGTCTGTCTGCCATGGATACTGGCTAACAGTATCTTTCACACCACGCTCAAGATCTTCAACCCACATACCTTCTGATGGTTGTTTACAGTTGTATACGGCTTCGAGTTTACCATTGTTTTTTGCAATATCCTGATTATAATAGTGTGAAATAAGAGTCCGTCCAACATCTTCGAATGGCATCCAGCTGTCAGAATAGAGAAGATCCGGCTGATAATTATCGATAAGCTCCTTAATGCTTCTGTACCATTCAAGCTGGAAAGCAGGATTCTTTGTAAGCCAACCATTATCATCAGGTGTAGCTTTAGCGTGGTAGAGGTCCTGGTTATCAAGATTAGTGCCATCATAAGGAACACCAGCTTTTGGTCCCTCTTTATCAGAACCATGTGCCGTCTGATACCACGTAAAACTGGCCCCAAGATGTTCTGATACTCCGAATTTCAGACCCTGTTTCCTGGCAGCCTTCTGCCAAATCCCGACCACATCTTTTTTGGGACCCATGTTAACTGCATTCCATCTGTTAATCTTAGAGTTCCACAGAAAGAAGTTGTCGTGATGAGTACCCATGCTGACAAAGTATTTTGCACCAGTTTTTTTATAGAGTTCCATAAGTTTATCCGGATCCCATTTCTCTGCTTTCCAAAGAGGTATAATGTCCTTAAATCCAAACTCTGATGGGTGTCCATAATGTTCAAGATGATACTTATAGTCGCTTCCTCCTTCCTCGTACATTTTTTTCGCGTACCAGTCGCCTTGTCTCGGAACAGACTGGGGTCCCCAGTGGGCCCATATTCCGAATTTGGCATCACGGAACCACTCAGGGTATTGATATTGTTTAAGTGATTCATCAGTAGGTTTGTAGGGTCCTTCTGCGACAGTAGTTTTTTGCTGTTGGGCCAGAATAGAAAACACTATTCCGAATAATAGAAGGTTCATCATGCTGCATTTTCTCAAGAAACTGGATTTCATGGTTGATAGTTTTAATTTTTAATTCTGCATATTTATAATTAATCCAACTATTTCCCTTTCACTTTACTCCTGACTGATTTTCTCCAAAGGAATTCCTCTTCAATAAAGATCTTATTCCTGCCGCTTTTTATTTTCTTTTCAATTTCATTAATAAGCAGTTTGCAGGCTTCAACACCCATTTTTCTGGGATCCTGATTAATAACTGTCAATTGCGGATCAAAGAAATCTGTAATTTCATTAAATCCATAACCGAATATTCCAATATCTTCAGGTATCCTCAGTCCGGATTCCTTTGCAGCTTTATATGCTCCCAGAGCAACCCTGTCATTAACGGTAAAAACCACCTCCGGCAGGTTACCTGAACTAATTAATTTTTTAAATGATTCATAACCATCGTTCAATTCAAATCCACCCTCTATAATCCATTCTTTCCTGATAGGGATTTTGTTTTTCGTAAGAGTTTCAATAAATCCTTCAAGACGTTCTTTACCGATGTTGGTCTTTAAGTACCCCGAGAAATTGGCTATTTTGGTGTATCCTTCCAGGATAATCTGGTTCAGAGAATTTACGGCTCCCGGCTTATCATCAAATACAACCCTTGAAAATTTCATATTTTTAAAAGCCCTGTCAAAAAACACCAGTGGGATATTCATTTTCCCGACCTTTGTAAACACTTCCCTGTCAGTTGTTTCCTGCGAAAGACAGACAAGAAGACCATCAACCCTCATGCCAATAAGGTTCTCAAGGTTCTGCTTTTCGATACTTTCTTTCTCGCGTGAAACTGTCAGGATCACATAATAATTATGCCCGGTGGCATAATCTATCATGCTGTCTACAATGTATGAGAAGAAACTGTTTTCCAGGTCGGGAACAACTATTCCGATAGTGAATGTCCGTCGTGAATTCAGCTGACGTGCAATCAGGTTTGGGACATATCCCATTTTCGCGGCGGTCTCAACAATCTTTTTTTTCATTGACCGGGAAATGTCAGGATGATCACGTAATGCTTTAGAAACAGTGACCCTTGAAATATTGAGTTGCTTCGCTATATCTGATTGCCTAATATTAACCATCCGGTTTCCAGAGTTCAAATTAATATTTAAAAATAATCAAAATGTGTCAAGAGAAAAAATTTCTTTAAGGTACAGTTTGATGTTCTGTTCATCTTCTTTTTTGATAATAAGTAGTGCTTCCCCGGTTTCTACAACAATATAATCATTCAACCCCTGGAGAATAGCTACTTTCCCGGGTGTTATGCTGATCAGATTTCCTGTACACTCATGAGTATAAGCTTTTCCCCTGACTATTGCATTTTCACTGACATCACTTTGGGTATGATCGCTCAATGAGCTCCAGGTTCCCAGATCGGACCAGTCCATATTTGCTTCCAGAACAAATACATTATCAGCTTTTTCCAGAACGCCATAATCTATTGAGATACTTTGACAGGAACTATATGCCTTTTTAATGAAATTATCATCTTCAATTGTGCCCAACTGCGATTTTCCTTCATTAAAAATTGAGAAAATATCAGGCAGAAATATCTTAATCGCTTTCAGGATAGATTTTGCACTCCAGATAAAGATACCTGCATTCCAGTAGTAATCATCACTTTTAATAAATAGTTTTGCAGTTTTCAGATCAGGTTTTTCTGTGAATGCTTTAACCTTTAAAAGTTTGTCAAAACCTTTTATATGATCTTCAGGATGTGCCTGGATATATCCATAACCTGTTTCCGGTTTATCCGGTTTGATTCCCAGAGTAATCAGTGCATCATTTTTACTGACAAAATCAAATCCTTCGTTAATGGTTTTTCGGAATTTTTCTTCATTTTCAATAACATGATCTGCAGGTGTTACAGTGATTATTGCATCGGGATTATCTTTCAGAATAACGAAGGTACCATAAGCAATACATGGAGCAGTGTTTCTTCGAACCGGTTCTGAAAGAACCTTATCAGGTTTTATTCCCAGTTGTTCTATTACAATATCTTTATGGTTATTATTTGTAACAACATAAATGTTTTCTTCAGGACAAACAGATTTGAACCGCCTGAAAGTCTGTTGAATAAGCGTCTCGCCATTACCCAGAATATCAAGAAATTGTTTTGGCCTTTTACTTTGGCTTAGTGGCCAGAAGCGGCTTCCGACCCCACCAGCCATAATTAAAGCATATCTGCTATTCATAAGAGATTCAAGTTTTTTGACTGTCTTATCATTTATGATTTGAATAGATATCCAAAAATCATTTAATTATCGGTGAAACTTTTTTAATTGCCCCAAGATTGCTCTGAACTCAGTTTTTTGGTCCATTTCATAAATACGCTCCATAAGAGTCCATTTACTACCGGCAGTGGCATCAGAGTCTGTATTCTGAAACCTTGAAACATAGCTTTCCCATTCTTTTTGCCTTGCCTTCTTAGCAAGTTCCGTCATTGCTTTTTCGTGGTCAAAATCTGATACGGTATCCATAATCATAAAAAGGATATTACCATGAATATAGATCTCCATCTCAATTATACCCACCTCTTTCATACCATTGGTAATTTCCGGCCAGGCATTGTCAATCCCATGCACTTCTTTGTACTGTCTAATGAGTTCCGAATCATTTTTAAGTGTAAGGATCTTGCAATATCTTTTATAATAATCTTTCATGAGGTATTCTTTTTTTTATAAAATTTAAAAAAGGATTAACGACACCAGCTATAACTGAATTTCACTTTCAGGCAGGCTTCGTGGAACAGACCACCAGAAGGCATATAAAGTAATAAAACAATAACATCCAAGAGGCACCATCATTGCAATAGCCATACTTTTAACTGCTATCAGTCCCATTAAAGGAGTAAAAACTCCACCTCCGATAATTGCCATTATTATTACTGAACCTGCAATTTTTGTGTTTATACCTAGTCCTTTGATACCAAGGGCAAAAATTGTCGGGAACATTAATGACATGAAGAAACTCGAAAGAAATATTGACCAGACACCTACCCAACCAGGATATGTGACGGCAACTGAGATCAGCAGTATATTTGCTATAGCATAGATACCCATCAGTTTTCCCGGTTTAATATATTTCATAATCACAGTTGCAGAGAATCTGCCAATCAGAAAAGCTACAAGTGTACCTGTAAGAAAATACCCTGCAGTTTTTTCGGCAATACCAGTATAATCCTGAGAGTATTGGATGAAATAACTCCATGTTCCGACCTGGGCACCCACATAACAGAATTGTGCTAAGACGCCTGTAAGGAAATGACGATGTTTTAACAGTTCGCGGGGATTACCCTTATTTTCACTTTTACTTTCCTCTGAAGTTATTTTCGGGAATTTGGTTCTCATAATGAGTAAAGCCCAAAGGAAAATTACAACACCTAGCACCATATACGGACGGACAACCCTCATTGTTTCGGATTCGAGATAAGCTGCATATTCACCTGACTGTTTCATCAGTTCAACTTTAGCCTGATTATGTTCGATTCCAGAAAAGATGAAAATTGTTCCGATAAGAACTCCCAGGATTGCACCAAATGGGTTAAATGCCTGGGAGAAATTCAATCTTCTCTCTGACGATTCAGGATTACCTAATCCGGCAATAAAAGGGTTAGCTCCTGTTTCAAGGAAAGAAAGTCCGCTGGCAATCACAAATAATGCAGCCAGGAAAAAAATATATTGACCAGAATGAGCAGCCGGCCAAAACAGGAAAGTACCAATACTATAAAGTACCATTCCTATTATCAGGCCTACTTTATAGCTATATTTCCGCATAATCATTGCCGCAGGCATCGCGAGTAGAAAATAGCCCAGATAGAATGCACTCTGAATAAGACCGGCCTGAAGCCGGCTTAACTCAAAAGATTTCATAAACTGTTTTATAAGAATATCATTCAGGTTGTTTGGTATTCCCCAGAAGAGGAATAAGGCTGTTACAAGAACAAAGGATACCCTAGTCTCCGGGGCAATAAGCTTAGACTTCAGTCGGGAGATCATGATATAATTAAGATTTAATGAAATTAATAAAAAATATTTAATTACTCCGGCAGATCAAAAGATCGGTCATATTTCAAAAATGTAAACTAAAAGCAAATAGCATGATTTGATTAATACCTCACCCTAATTCTAACCTCTCCCGGCACTTCATCTTCAGAGATCACTATTACATAACCGCCACCGCAACCAGAAGTGATAGCCCCCGGGTATTTAGAAAAATAGACAGTTTCCATCTCTTTCATGATATCGTCGGGTACTGTCAGTGGTAATATTTTTTTCCATGAAATCAGGGTATCGGACAATGATTTACCAAAACCCGTAATGTCTTTGTTCAGGATGCTTTCCCAGCTCCTGTCCCCAGCTTCACCAAGCTCTTTTATAAAATGTTTTTCGAGATGAATCTCTTTCAATGGATCATAACCGTCAGGTCGGGGTTTTAACGGCACAAGATGAATAACTTTTGTCAGCCAGTCACATATATCCTTATCTACTGATGATTGTATATAATCAGGCCAGTATCCACCATTATAGTGAAGCCGGTTAACGCCAGGCATGAGTAATCCCAAATGGTCTTGTGAACCTGCAACATATTTAGTTCCCGGAGGATTCTCGGCACCAAATAAAATTTTCGCATTTTCCACCGGATCTCCGTCAGGGTACCTGTCGCCCCATATTCTTATGGCAAAATCACGGGAACTGGTAGCAAGTCCTGATCGGTTGTTAAAATCCATTGTAGGCCAGATCTGTGCCACAACCACTGATCCCGGATGTATTTTTGAGACCCATGGCTGGTCGATCCAGCCGCCTGCCAGGCATAACCTGTAAGGGAACCTCATATCTCTCTTTGTTGCTGAACTTGAACGGTCAGGTAAGCCGGGTTCAGGTATCCTTTCCAGTATCATATACTGAATCCCGTTCATTTTGCAGAGAGCTTCTTTATCGGGAGTATGTCCATCACTGTTTACGACAAAAATGTCAGGTTTTAATCTGATTAAATCAGGTTCAAAATCAAGCATTCCTCTTCCGGAAGCAAGAAAAGCATCATAAACATACCGGATTGATTTTACTGTAAATAATCTTTCCTCTTCTGAAAAAACGGGTCTTTTACCTTTCAGCAAAAGAAGGTTTTCATCTCTTCCTATACTAACATAGAGATCACCAAAAGTTGCTGCTGTTTTAAAAAAGGCAATATGCCCGCCATGAAGCAGGTCATAACATCCGCTTACCAGAACTTTTTTGCGTTTCATCTGACGAGATCTCTTATTTATTGAACTTGTTGTACCCTTTTTTTCTTCTACTCTCATCTACAACCTGTTCACTTATCCAGTTATACGTTTTTTTCATACCTTTCCTGAGAGGAATAGAAGGTTCCCAACCGAGATATTTTTTAATAAGGGTGTTTTCCGAATTACGTCCTCTCACACCTTTGGGAGCTTTCAGATCATATATTCTGTTAAGTTTATAACCTGCTATATCTTCAACTATATCAACAAGCTGGTTAATTGATACCATTTCGCTGCTTCCAAGATTGAGTGGTTCCTCAATATTGCTGTACATAATATCCTGTATGCCCTTAATGCAATCATCTATGTACATAAAGCTCCTGGTTTGAAGGCCATCGCCCCAGATCACTATCTCCTTTTTCCCGGTAATACCGGCTTCAATTACTTTACGGCTGATAGCTGCAGGTGCTTTTTCACGGCCACCGTCAAAAGTCCCGCATGGACCATAAACATTATGGAACCTGGCAACTCTTGTAGTAAGACCAAAATCTTCCCTGAAATGACGGCACATACGCTCGCTGAATAATTTTTCCCATCCATAACCATCCTCTGCCAATGCCGGGTAAGCATCAGATTCTATCAGGCCCGGATTATGCGGATCGGTCTGCTTTTCACCATTATAAACACAGGCAGACGAGGCATAGAAAAACCTGTCTATACCGCAATCCTTTGAAGCAAGAAGAAGGTGTGTATTTATCAGAACGCTGATCATACATGCAGCCTTGTTATTTTCAATAAATCCCATCCCTCCCATATCTGCAGCCAGGTTAAAAACTTCATTGTACCCATTTACAGCTTTGTAACAGTTTTCTCTCAGACGAAGATCCAGAACGAGGTTATCTGCATCACCAGAAACCTGATACCATTCGTTAAGAGGTTTTAAATCTACTGCCCGGACACTGTTACCCTTTTTAATCAGTTCTTTTACAAGGTGTCCACCAATAAAACCTCCTGCACCTGCTACAACAATCTTTTTCATAATTTTTAAATTTTAATACTTACTTACACGGTAACTTTCGCGATTACTTTAAAATATAAAAGTAGTTGTTTTTTCCACTCCGGCAAATTCTTTTAAAACATTTTTGACTGAATTTGACTTTTCTGAGAAATTCGATGTTTTCCTTCTATTTAAGTTTTACCCGAATTCAAAAAATCTTCCAATATTTTTCTTCTTTTCTAAGTTTATGTGACTTCTATTTAACATCATTAGCGTCCATTAAAAACTAATGATAAATTATATTATATTTAGTTTGGGCTCCCCTTTTGGTAACATTACAATAGACAATTGAAATTGAAACAATCTCACACATATAAATTAACTACTTTTGAAAAGGAATTATCAAATCCATTAACTTATGTTAGAAGAAAATCTTATGATACCATCTATGGATATTAAAAATGGGGACAATTTTTTGAATTCACAAACAGATTCCGAAGGTCAAAGGGACCATCGAATGGGTGGAACAAGTCGACTGACACTCTCAGAATTCGCTAAGCTTAAAGAGCATCCTGACCTTTCCGTTCTTATTGTGGGCGGTGGCATTAATGGAATCGGCCTCCTGCGAGAGCTAGCATTACAGGGAATAGACACTTTACTGGTTGACAAGTCCGATTTCTGCTCTGAAACCAGTGCAGCCATGACCCGTGTGATTCATGGGGGTCTCCGGTATCTTGAAAACGCTGAATTGCGTCTTGTACGTGAGTCCCTGCGTGAGCGTAACCTGCTATTGCAGAACGCTCCACACTACGTCAAGCCATTGGCAACGACTATTCCAATTTTCAGTTTGACTTCTGGCATTATTCCTACTATCCGTAATCTTCTGGGATGGAACGCACGGCCGGGCAACAGGGGAGCATTGCTAATAAAAGCCGGCCTTACGCTGTACGATTTGCTTGCAGGAAAGAAGTCTCCTCTTCCCAGGCACAGGTTCCGCTTTCGTCGCACAATTTTTGCACTACGGCCGGCTCTAAACCCCGGAGTGATCTGTACCGCAACTTACTACGACGCAAGAATCACTTATCCTGAGAGGTTGTGCCTCGAATTGATCCAAGACGCAGAAGCGTCATTTCCCGAGGCACGAGCACTGAATTATGTTAGCCTCCAGAGCGCCATAGGGAAAACTGTGGTACTGCGCAATGAGCTATCCGGCGAAACAACTGAAGTTAGGCCCAGAATTGTCATTAACGCAACGGGCGCATGGATCGATTTCACCAACCATAGCCTGGGGCAGAAGTCCTGCTTTATAGGCGGAACTAAAGGTTCCCACATTGTACTCAACCACCCTGGACTTGTGGAAGCAACAGGCGACGAAATGATCTACTTCGTAAACCTGGACGGACGTATCTGCATCTTCTACGCAGTCGGCAGTAAAATTATCGCCGGCGCAACCGATATCCCTACTGAAGACCCTGATGCAGTCTGTGACGAGGCTGAGGTAGATTACATTCTTGAGGCTCTGCAGCAGGTATTCCCTTCAATCCAAGTTGATAGGTCACATGTAGTTTATCGGTTCTGTGGCGTTCGGCCATTGCCTCAAAGTAATACCTTAACACCAGGCCAGGTCAGCCGTGACCATAGCTTTCCGGTACTGATCCCAGGAAACGGAATTGATTTTCCAATCTACTCCCTTGTCGGCGGAAAATGGACAACCTTCCGTGCACTGGCTGAGCAAGTAGCAGACGAGATTTTACGAGTTCTTGGACACCCTCGAATCTGCGATTCCGCGAATATTCCCATCGGTGGAGGCAAAAATTACCCCCCTAAGATGAATGAGCGGGAGGGAATACCCCGCCATCGGTTTGTAGAGCTCATAGAACGCTATGGCTCAAGGGCAGAAAAAGTCGCTACCTATCTACAGGCGGGTCCTGATGCTCTGTTGACCTATCATAGCGGTTATTCCCGGCGGGAGATTGAATTCATAGCACGATACGAGAGAGTAGCTCACCTTGACGACCTGATCCTGAGACGAACATTAATGGGTATACTGGGTGAAGTGAGCCTGGCTTTGCTGGAAGAACTGGCAGCAATTATTTCACCGGTGCTTGAATGGTCTCCGCAGGAATCGAAAGCCGAGGTTGTACGAACCGTGGAGCTTCTTCAGAGAGTTCACGGTGTGATGCTGGCCAGGTGATCGAAGTCACCCTTCAAGTGTTCGTAAATGTCCAGGAACACCTGATAGCTCAGCATATACCTTTTATGATTCTCCTCGTTTGGTTCGAAGCGTCTGTCAAGATGCACCATTTCCGTGAGTGATTTACGGATATCCGGAAAGATTCCGGTGCCCATTCCCGCAAGGACAGCAGCTCCGAATGGTGAACCTACCGAGGTGCGAGGCAGCAATAAAGGAAGTCCCAACACATCCGCCTTAATCTGATTCCAAAGATCGCTGCGGCTGCAGCCGCCAACGCTCCTCACTTCCCTGACTTCTGCACCTGCTTTCATTGCCACCTCTATATTGTGGCGGAGCGCAAATGCCGTGCCTTCTAAAATAGAACGCACAAGCGCAGCTTTGGAGGTGGCAAGCGACAAACCGAAAAACACCCCGCGGGCATTTGTATGCCATAGGGGTGATCGTTCCCCCATCATATAAGGAAGAAAAATAACACCGTCGCTGCCAGGCTTAATACCTGCTGCTTGTCCAGTAAGCAGATCAAATGCATCAGTCTTATTCTCAGATGCTGTATGTACTTCAATTTGTCCCAACTGATCCCGGAACCAGCGCAGGCATCCTCCCGATGCGACCATTGCTCCCAACAGCAAATGGATTCCAGACAAGGCGTGCGGCATGGCGATCAGTGCCGGCTCTGTCAGGCCTTTATCATTAGGCATGATGATCACCGTTGAAGTACCTGTCATTTCGACTGCGATACCTGGTTCAACCACTCCTGCCTCCAGAGCAGCCGAGGCACTGTCTACTGTCCCTGCCATAACAGGAGTACCGGTTTTTAACCCGGTTGCCTCCGACGCCTCCGCAGTTACCCTACCCTGAATCAAATGTGCCGCCATAACCTCAGGGAATTGCGAAGTCTTTATTCCGCAGATATTGCAAAGAGCTTCAGACCATTCATCCTTCTGATAATCGCGCAATTGCATAAGCGCAGCATTAGAGGGATCCAGGGTAAGCCGTCCTGTAAGCCGGTAATTAATATAGCTGTTTACTTGGACAAACTGCCAGGTTTTCTTTAAAACTTCAGGTTCATTATTCTGAAGCCATAGAAGCCGGGCCGCAAGATAAAAAGCATCCGGACGGTTACCTGTTATCCTGTAGATTTGATCTGCTCCCAGCATCTCCGTCAGCCGGATAGTCTCAGCTTCCGCACGACGGTCCATCCAGATCATCGCGGGACGCAAAGGTTTTCCGGAATGATCCAGTGCCAGAAGAGCAGGTGCCTGGCAACTTACTGCAAGTCCAATAACACTTTCTGCACTGTCTGGAACCTTTGAAAGCGCCTCTTTTACGGCCTTGCAGGTTCCATGCCACCAATCCTCAGGATCCTGCTCAACCCAGGCAGGTCGGATGTGGTGCAGTGGATATTCCGCCTGCCCATCTGCAAGAAGGTTTCCTCTTTTGTCAATAAGAACAGCTTTGACGGAACTGGTTCCTACATCGATACCAAGCAATAGTGATCCCATACAACAATTAATGGTTATTGGATAGCGTAGAGAGGGGCGATTGAAACCAGTATCAGACCCGCCAGATAAAACAGGAACATGAGAACAAGCAATCGGGTTACACGTGGTCCGCCTCCTGCGAACTCCTTCCAGGCAAGAACGCCCCAAAGGGCTCCAACCATGGTTGAGCCTTGCCCGATAGCGTAGCTGATCGCCGGTCCAATCTGTAAAGCCTTAGGTGCGCTGGCAGCGACGAAGTTTGACAAAGAACCGGTAATCCAGATCAGGCCACCTAAAATCCCAAGAAAGTGAACCCAAGCATTGCCTTTCAGATAATCTTTGAAAGTCAACCGTGAGCCCTCAATCGGGTATCGCATAAAATAAAGATTAAGAAAGAAAACAGAAACCAATACACCCAGACTAAAAATGAATCCAACAGCATAAGGACCCAATCCGCTTTCTCCCTTCTTACCGATTTCGACAAGCGGGTAGAAAGTACCCATCAATAAACCTCCAATTATAGCAAGCTTAATCCCCTTCCAGGTGGAGGCTTTCCTGGCGATGACATCTGCCTTATCGCCAGTATCACTTTTACTGGCTGCAAGTGCCCGGTAAGCGATGGCATCCACGATGATAGCAGCCACAACCAGTGCAACACCGGCAAACAGTAAATAAGGATTTCCCTGCGGGTTAACAATGTAATTCCAGATAACCCCAACTACCAGGGCAAGTCCAACACCTATGGGAAACCCCACACCCATCCCAGCTACAGCAATGGCGCCCACTACAAGGATGTTCGAGAGATTAAAAATGACACCACCTGCGAAACCGCAAATTATATTAATAGTTCCCGCGTGTGAAAGATCATTAACAAAGGTGAGTCCGCCGGCTCCCCATGTACCGAATGTCAATCCGGCAAGAAGTGCACCCAGCGCCACTCCGATTGAGTAGTCATAGTAGAGGAGTTCAAAACGCCAGCCTTTAGCAAACTTTAGCACATTAGTCCATGATCCCCAGCAGATCATGGTCAGAATAGTGAGCATCAAAACCATCAGATAAGTGTGTGGAAGAGTCATAATATGTACTTTTTATGGTTAAATATATTTGATATAGAAAACTGTTTCAATTACTAACTTTGTTTATTATGATATTCTTCAAATATTTAATATAATACTTTTAATGAATATTTATAAGAGTTCCTAATGAACAAAGAGTAAATGTGAAATTACTAATTTTCAAGTTTCGAATTTTTAATATCTTCAAGATATTGTTTAATTTTTTGATTTTCCTCTTTCCTGATGATGAGAAGGGCATCGAAGGTATCCACAACAATATACTCGTTCAACCCTTGCAACAGAGCAATTTTTGGGTGGTATGCTTATTAAATTCCCTTTACTGGCTTAAGTAAAGACTTTACCACATACTATTCATTTTCATTATCATCGATGGTTGTTTGCACGTACAGCGAACCCCATGCACCAAGATCGGACCATCCCATTTCTGCAGTTGTTCCAATAAAAATCACCACTTTTAAAAAGTGCATTTGCCAGATTCCTATCAGGCTTCCCGGTAATTTTTTTTAATTTGTCCGCTTATGGCCATGAATTCTTTTTTCTGGTCCATTTCATAAATACGTTCCATTAATATCCACTTACTTCCGGCAGAAGAATCAATGCTGGTATTCTGAAACCTAGAGACGAAACTTTCCCATTCTTTTTGTCTTGGTTTGGACGCAAGTTCCAGCATATTTTTATTATGGTCAAAATCTGCCACGGTATCCATAATCATAAATAATATGTTCCCATGAATATATATCTCCATATCAATAATACCGACTTCTTTCATTCCCTGAGTAATTTCGGGCCACGCCTTATTTATTGCATGAACTTCTTTATACTGGCTGAGAAGCTCAGGATCATCTTTCAGAGTAAGGATTTTGCAATATCGTTTAAATAAATATTCCATAATTTTCTGAATTTTATAGTATTTGATTTTAGTTGAATAAACTTTAACTGTTATTTAAGCTTGGGATTGCGTGTAAGTTCATATATTTCCTTGCGACCTCTCATCCTCTCAATACTTCACTTTTATCTTCACAGCTCCCGGCACCTTCATTTAAGTTTTACCTGGATTCAAAAAATCTCCAAATATTTTTTTGGCTTTTTCTGTTTAAACAGCATTTTATTAAATGCGAAATTGTTTGTAAGGACCTTTGTATTTTATAACAATTATATTATCAATTGAATCAATTGGTTGCTCGGGTAGATAGATCATCAAACCCTGAGAATGAACATCTACTTTTAATGGTTTCTTTTCTTTATCCGCAAGTAAATAAGCATTATTAAATTCATTGACAAAATCATTCAGGTAGAGCATATTATCCCCCGGCCACCGGAACAGGTGCAGATACAAAGTATTGGGTTTTGCTGTAATCCCGCTGATACTGTTATTCCATCTTACCGATGGTCCACCGCTTGTTGTGCCATATATAGCTTCACCATTTACAGAGAGCCAATTTCCTACTTTTTTCAAAATTGCCTGTGCTTTTTCGGGCATTACTCCCTCGCTTGTAGGGCCGACATTTAAAAGATAATTGCCACCTTTTGATGCTATGTCTACCAGATTAGAGATTACCTCATCTGCACTTTTAAAAGTAGTATCGGTTTTATTATATCCCCAGCTTCCGTTCAAAGTCATGCAAACTTCAAATGCAGTGCTTTGAGAACCGCCAGGTATTTCCTGTTCCGGAGTCCCATAATCTGCTCCGATGCCTCCCATCCGGTTGTTAATAAGGCATTTGGGTTGCCATTTATGGATGGAATCAACCAAAGCTAAAGCCATTTCACGGTTCTGCAATTCATCCGGATCAAATGCCGGACCAGACCAATCCCACCAGATAATACCAATATCACCATAGTTTGTAAGAAGTTCCTTTACCTGACCTTCGAGATATGCGAAATACTTTTTATAGTCGGCATCGCGATTGGGGAACCCATGAAATCCTTCTGGATACTGTTTGGTATGGTAAGTATATTTTACCGGAAACTGAGGATGGTGCCAATCCTTTACTGAATAATAAAAGCATAATTTCAATCCCTGTTTTCTGCATTCTTCAGCAAGCGCTTTCATTGGATCCTTCCCATATGGTGTGGCATCTACAATATTATAATTCGTCAGTTTTGAATCGAACATGCAAAAGCCTTCATGGTGTTTGGCGGTTATGACTATATATTTCATACCTGCTTGTTTTGCCATTGACACCCATTCTTTAGCAATAAACCTGACCGGATTAAATTGTTTTGCAAGTTTTTCATATTCCTCACCGGGAATATTGGCACTATATTGTATCCATTCCCCGTAATTTTTTCTCCCATTCCATTCGCCGGCCGGTACGGAATAAAGTCCCCAATGGATAAACAGACCAAATTTTGCTTCCTGGAACCATTCTAATTTCTTTGACGAATCAATGGCTGAATCATTCTTGGCTGATTCGTTTTTTTTAAGGTTACAGGATAATAAACTTACTGAAAGCCAAACACTGATTATAACCAGTTTTAAATATGTTTTATAATTCATATGTTCTATTGTCATTTTATTTAGTATCAGTTTAACTTATAATCAGTGCCAAAATTATTGTCACTTTAGGATTGTTAGTACTTCCATGGACTATTAGGTGTACCAAAATCTGAAGCCAATGGTCTCTGATTAAATGGCACAATTTTACCGGAATGGACATCTAATAATCGCTTGTTCGTTGCTTTAACGGCTTCCACCATTTCCTTATATGGACGGTCATTGCCATCAATAAGTCCAATATTATAGTTCTCCCCATCGCCACGTCCCAATACCGGTTCGTCGCCCCATGCGAACCAATGGGCACCAAGGAAGCAACCAACCGATGCAGCCTGCTCCATATAATATCGGTATGCTTTCCCACGTTCAATCTGGTCCCTGGCCTGTACCAACCCGGCTCCAAGTCCGTTGGCCGGCACTCCTATATGGAACTCTCCGATTAAAATCGGGCGCCCGGTATAGCGGTATGACCTGTCAAGTTGCGCCATTGGCTCATACTCATATACATTGATGCTGCAAACATCGAATTTCCTTCCTGTGCGGAGCAATGCGTCTGATGTCTCACCACCAAAACGTATTCCTAAATTTATATGATTCGGATCGTACTTCTTCATCGCAGCAATTGCCATATCAAGATATTTTTCGAATGAATTCATTACAAAATCAACACGACGTTTTGGAGTATCTCCCTTGGCAAGATATTCTTTGAGTTTATCCTGAATCGGTGCTTTGGGGCCGGCAAGGATCATGTCTACAACTTCACTTTCGCGGCCATCAAAGGCCGGTTCATTGCCCACGAAATATCCTATTAAAAGAGGATCGTCCTTTAGTGCCGTACACTGAGTTTTTGCTGCCTCATCAATTACACTGGCAAAGTCTTCTGAATAAACATCAGGAAGACCAAAGATATTAATTCCCGTTTTCGGCCAGCGCATCATAGCTGTGTATGGTCTTCCCTTACCCCCTGTGGTCATCCCCCATGCCTTGAGGCGAGGAGTGGTTCTATCGACAACAGTTGCATCTTCCTGACCTCCTGGTCGTCCACTAAAACCTGCACCGGCACCATTAGCACCGGTAGATAGGTAGAGATGTCCGTGCGGATCAACAAACCACCACTTCCCGTCAATCTCTTCGACGTGGAAAAAGCCGGTAGCTTTCGCTTTGGTATCTTTATACGCGCCATATTCACAATAATTGAATTCAGCAGCGCTACTTTCCCATGTTTTTTCTTCGTCAGCAAGTTCTTTGGCGAGTTGTTCCTTACTTTTGATTTTCCCAGGCCAGTCGGCCCACTTCCACTGGTTAAATTCATCAAGTACCGGGGTCTTTTCAAGAAATTCTGATCCCTCATCCTGCTTTGAAAGATGCACCGCCCTTATCTCAACAACAGGCTTATTGATAGGATACGGCATTGCAAATCCAAGGTATTCAATATTATTCAGACCTCCGAATGGCCCTGCTATTGAATACCAGAAAGAATTGGTCCGGCGGTTGGTTGCCGAGGCCAGATCAGTTCCGGTTTTGTCCATGCTTAGAAAATATTTAACAGGTACACAGGCTCTGAACCAGATATTCTGACCAAATGGCTGGATTTTAATACGCCCGGGTGTTCCATCACTCCTGTAGAGCCATAAACTAAACCTTTGGGGAGAAGTAGTTCTCATATCCATCACCAGATAGGTATAACCTGACCAATCTGACGGCATTGCCGGATTTAGATCTTTGATTGGGATCTTGAATTCACTGAGTGATCCATTAAATGCAAGTTTCCTGACTTCCTGCGCATTTGATATTGTAGAAAGAAGTATTATCAACTGTAAGGAAATCAATAAATTTCGCAGATTGGTTTTAAATAGATTGCACATAATTCATTGTGTTAAGGTTTTTATTAAGTCAAATGGTTAAAGTTGCCCCAGAGAGATTTTAGCCCATAGGTTACTTACTGATAAATCAACAGCTTTTTTCAAGTTTTCCTTTGCCAGATCGCTGCTGCCAAGTCCCGTATAACCTAGTCCTTTAAGCAGATAAGCATTTGATAACCTGACATTGTCAGACTCGTGTTCTCCGAACTTGGCAAAGAAATCAACATCGGCGGATGACCCATTGTTAATTTGTTTCTCGCCATCTGCAATCAGAGAGTTGAAAATTTCAGCCGCTTCAGCCTTTTTACCAAGCTTAAGACAGCTCATGCCCTGGTAAAAACTTATGTAATCCGAACTGCCTGAACCAGGTTCTGCACTTAAAGTAAAATATTTCTTTGCTTCTGATTTACTTCCCATTGCTTCATGGGTAATACCAATAAAATAGTTTACCTGAATATTTCTGTTGTTTGATCTGTTTCCGCTTGCTTCTTCTTCAGGTACCTGGCCCAGTATAAAGTTCTCCAACGCTTTCTGATAATTTTTTTCTTCCAGATCTTTTAAACCAAGTGTCAGATAAGCGTCAATAATTATATCCCTGACTCTTGAGTTTCCCTCACGGTAATTGAATTGCTTTCCGGCTAAATATTCTACTGCTTTATCAGCTTTCCCTCCGAGAGTCAGCACTGCGATCTGACTTGCAAATGCGTTGTCACGTTTACTGACAATTTCATTCTTCCCTTCAAATAATTTGAGTCTTTTTTCAATGGGTGCATTGCTCATCGCATACAGATCTTCAAGCTCTTCATAATAAATTGGCTCATCTTTTTTAAGTTCAACTGCCTTTTCATATTCAGCTATTGCCTTATCTCTGTCGCCCTGGCACTGATAATATCCCCAACCCAGGTTGCGATGGGCGATAGCCATACCGGGATCATATTTCACGGCATTTTCCCAATATCCGAGTGCTTTTTCAGGTTGTTTATCGTATAAAATGTTACCCAGATAATAATATGCTTTAGAGTCGGAGGAATTATATTTTAAAGCTGTTTCGAGTACTCTGATAGTTTCGAGACGGAACGGGAAGCAATAATCAACAGATTGCCCGGACCCGCTTTTGAAGTATTTTTCAGATTCTGCCTTGTTGCCTTTTTTATCTGAGAGATATCCCAGATAATAAGTTACGATCGGATCTTTTCCATTAAAACGAAGAAGGACATCTCTGGCTTCCTCATCTAATCCGTCGTTGATATATCCTACCGCAAGTTCAAGGTAATTCTGGTCAAAATCTCTCATTTTAGTTGTTAATGAGGTTAACTCCCTGTCTGAAACCTGGGTGTTGCCGGATTCTTTAGCTATCAGATATTTTTCGTTGTCTAACCTGAAATCCAGCGGATCAGTTTCAGTAACAGGAGCCAGAGTTGCAGAAGCATCCTTGTAATTTTTCATTTTTCTCAGGATGGATGCTTTAAGACCGATAGCGCTGTTGTTCCTCGAATTGGTCGTAAGTGACTCATTTATCTCATCCAGAGCCCTGGCAAAATTTCCATTTATGGATGATATCCTTGCAAGTTCAAGATATGCTGCCGAATGATAGGCATAATCCCAGGTTGCACGGTAAAGCGTATCGATTGCCTCATCATAAAGCCCCAAAGCCTTTAATGTAAGCCCCTGAAGATAAAGAGCTTCGCATGTTGAGGGTCGGGTGTAATCTTTGGTTATCCTTTTTATGGCCTTACTAAAATAGCTTCTTGCTTTTATGTAATCACCATTTTTAAGATATGTATTACCAACTGCGATATTAGTCCTTATATCGGACGGGTCGCGAAGCAGGGCTTCTTTATAGTAATCCATCGGATTTATCGTAGGATTATAAAACTGTTCAATCCTGTTGCCTGTTAAATACAATTCTTCAATAGTGGCAATATTCTTGGGCAATGGAGGACTTTCAACTATATCTGGAAGTTTTTCCTCGTACTTTTGTTCAACTGGTTGATAAGAAACCAGTACTTCGCCTGTTTCCGTATTGACCATTTCGGTGTAGAGATCCGTCAATTTGTAGATACCATCCATTTTTACTGACTGGGTGAAACCTGCTACAGGAGAAATCTCCAAATTCTTTTCAAAAATAACTTTACCGCTGTTTTTGAGGATAATTTTTGCTTTACTCACTTTCTGAGTGGAATAATAACCCAGAAATACAGTATTTTTTTCTCTTGATTCAAGATTAACTGCTCCGTTAAGGTTTGCATATTTGAAACCCTGTATATCTTTAATCGGGTACCAGTACTGTTTAAATGATTTTACTTCATAAGGCTTGATCCAGCTATAGTCAGGCTGATTATCGGAAAATGCACCAACCATAATTTCCACATATGGTCCAGCATTCTCGGTCAGTCTGCTTTCAGTCGCCTGGCCGCGAGCACCTGATCCCCATTCCCATAATTTTGCTCCTTTGACTATATTATGATCCCCGATATGAACCGTGCCTGTTTCCTTTCCATGATCGTATGCGCCCATAAAATCTTCTTTCAGGTCATAAGCAAAATATGAGTTTGCGCTAATTGTGTTTTTCCACCAACTTATATCGACACCTTTGGTAAAATCCTGTCCACGGTATACTTCCTTTGAAATAGGCCAGTGGGTAAAGTCGTTTTTAGCATGATAAGTTGCAAACTGCACACTGGGAGGGAAGATTACCTGATAATCTTTATCTGTATGGGCTGCCACATTGGCCCAATTTAAAAATGAATGAATATAAGGAGTTGGATTTAGTATTTTGACCTCCGCCTGAAAATAGGATTTCCCCGGAAATGCCGTAATCCCTATGGTCCATCTCATACGTTGCCGTGGTTCTGTTTCCCCGATCCAAATTGTTTTACTACCGTCCTTATTTTCAACCAGATCATAATCAACGGGTAAAAAGCATGAGGCTCTGTGATGATGGAGTACGCACCATTCAATTCCTCCCGAGACCCAGGCTCCTGTCATCCCTATGTTGGTTGGTTTAACTACATCGTTTTTATAAACGAAATTATAATTATCGGTCTTATCTGTTGCATAGTATAACTTCCCACCAATTTCAGGGGTAACACATAGTTTAATATATTCGTTTTCAAGCAATAAAGCTTTCCAGGCCTGATCTGTTTTTTTGTCGGAAATAACATCGTTTAATGCATATGGATAGATATATCTTGACGCTCCCTGGTAAGACTCATTCTTAAAGAATGCAGGATTTTTGTCTGGAGGCTCAACCTTATAAGTTGGAATAACCCATTGCTGTTCTGACATAGTAACTTGTGCCATCAGGTGATTCCCGATACAGGTAAAGAACACTGCAAGGATAATGAGCTTCGAAAATCCTTTCCGGTAAAAAACACAAAAGTTATCTTTCATAGAAGTGGTATTTAATTTATTTATCTGAATTAATTAAAATTTAATTTGAAAAGATTGCTCAGGATATATAATAAGATGCTGAATAAAGAATTTTCCCCAACTACATAATTTAATTTATAGTTGTAATAATAATCGTCAGGGTTAATCACAGAATATATCTATTCATTTCCCCGATATTTTTAATACATAAGCATATTGACAAGGTTGCGAAGCAGGTAACTGAACTGTAAGACCCTTCTCATTTTGAACCCATTTTAATAAATCTTTTGAACCAAGCATTTGAATATCTCTTATTTCTCCAAACCAGAGCGCTTTTCCTTTATGCAATGATTTTATTGTGACCTCTTTCCCGGGCCAGGCCATCAGAATGGCATAAATACTTTTGCCCTTGGTTGTAAACCTGATGTCTTCAGCAGTGTATTCTTTTGGCCGGTTGCTTTGATTTCCTCTTACTTCCTGTACCTTAGTGGGTCCTTCTCCCATAATTTCCCATGGCCGTGTCCCGTGAATGGCCTCGCTGTTTACGGCCATCCATTGCGCCATTTCATCAAGGAACTTATAGTAAGCATCAACGATGGTACCATCGGCACGAAGGTTAATATTTAGCAACAGATTCCCATTTTTACTTACTATATCCACCAGTTGTAATACTACATCCTTTGTAAGGATGGGGCCTCTTCCCGAATATATGAGATACATGGGATTGATATAGAAAAATCCATCAAGGCCAGTATCAGTTTGCCAGGGATATTTTCTTGGTATATCGCTCTGTGCGTTTTCAAGATCCAAAACAAGTGCTTTCTGCTGTTCTTCCGAACGCGATCCTTTAACATTAATTACAATCTCGTTTTTGCCGTTGTTCCATTTTTGACTTTGATTATAATAATAAGAGGCCATATCCAACCTGCGGAAAGGAAGACCGCCATCGTAATAAATCAGGTCAGGGTGATAGTTGTCTATCAGGTCGACCATGCGGTTTATAAGAATCTGTTTAAAAAGTGAATCGGGTTGATCACCGTCATCACCAGGGAAAGGGCCTGAATAGGCTCCCTGCTTAGATCCTTTATGAGGCTGCCCGTATAAATCCCGCGGATCATACCCTTCCCACCATTTGCCTTTACCATCGGCCTTTGTCATCCATCCATCATATGGAACTCCTTTCAATGGTCCTGTTGTATCGGCCATGCGGGAAATCTCCCAGTATCTCCAGGTGCCTTCCCCATGATTTGAGACACCGAATTTCATGTTATTATGTTTTGCAGCATTCTGCCATTCCTTCACTATATCCCTTTTAGGGCCCATATTCACTACATTCCATGGCTGATATCTGGAGTTCCACATATCGAAGTTATCGTGATGCATAGCCATGGACACAAAATATCGTGCGCCTGCCTTGTAGTAGAGTTTCATTAAAGCTTCGGGATCCCATTTAGCGCACGTGAATAAAGGAATTAAATCCTTAAACCCAAATTCAGAAGGGTGACCATATTTAATCAGGTGATAAGAGTAAGCGGGTATCAAATCAGGGAACGCCCAATTATTATCCTGTATATACAGTCGTCTGGGAAACCAGTCCCCGTACTCTGCCACACTGTTCGGACCCCAATGGGCCCAGATTCCAAACTTGGCATCGCGGAACCAATCGGGGCAATCGTATTGTTGGGAAAGCGATTCCCATGTCGGTTCAAAAGGTCCGGTTTTCGGCAGAAGCGGCTGTGCGGAACTGGCAATGGACATTACCACAAAAAGCATACCGCACAGGCTAATTCGTGTAACAACATTCATTTTCATAATCTCTTAAATATTAAAATATATAGAATACAATTTAAAAACCTTTTAATAATTCAATAACCGGATAACCTGATTACTTATTCAATTTATAGATTTCGCGGTTACTTTAATAATAAAATTAATTAGTTTCCCTCTTTTAAATTTCTTTTCAATATTAATTTAATTCAAAAAGGATCCGGGCAGGTCTGTAATCAGCCCTGGAACCTGAAATACAATTATTTAACCGGAACCAGATTGACTTTTACCAGCACTATACCTGCCGGGCCCCTCTGTTCGGGATCTTCAGAAAGAATAGGTTTCCCCTGATCCGCAATAATGTTATTTACAATCTGATTTCCGGTTGAAGTAAGTCTTCGACCTCCCAATGAACGATCTGTTGCTACCATGCACACTACCTGCTCTTCAGAAACGTTAGCCAACAAATTATGCGCTATAATGGCGTTATCAGTATCAGCGAGACGTACACCTTCTCCATCGACATTCCAAAGGATATTATTATCGACCATATTTAGTACCTGTGATGCCTCAATGAAAATAGCCCCCTGCACTGTATTTATGTCTAGAAGTACATTTCTTGTGACTCGAGAATTCTGATTAGCAAAATCCAGCCAGATTCCGCAACCACCCTGTATGTGCGAAATATAATTATTCTTTACCAGTGTCCCGCTGGCACCAAGTAGTTTAATCCCGGCAACTTCCCAATGAAACTCAGCATCCTGCCACCCACAATCAGAGACATTATTTTCCTCAACTATTGCGTTTGATGTACCGAGACCCCGTATTCCAGCTGTACCGCAACCGCAAACGACATTTCGTCGTACGATATAGTGCCCTATGTTCAAATCCACGGATCGATTGGCAGGTTGTTCCTGTCCTTGTGCAGGAGGTTGACCTTGTCCTACCACGTTTCGGGGATTCCTCGAATCTTTACCCTCGTAAGCCCGATCACCCATCTCTATCCCTAATGAGTTGACGTTCCGTACTGTATTTCCCTCTATAATCCAATGATGTCCACCCATAGTAAAGAGTGCTCCTTCTCCAGTGCGAAGAAATCCATTGGCGCAATGCTCTATAATCAATCCGCTAATTCGAATATATCCTAAACCAATAGATTGGGGCTGAATTATATGATGTTGCACGGCGATTTCAAACAACTGATTATTCGGATTTTTATTACCAAATGGATGAATATGAATAGTCTTACAATCGGGCCCTACCCAGTAAGAGCCGGGTAAACGAACTAGGTCCTCATACACAGCTAATTGTGACATACGTCGTCCTTCCTGGAACAGTAAACAGCGTGGAAGTATATATGGTATGCGACCTTTCCACCTTGATGCCCAGTTCATCATCTCGAATTCTGCGTCAGTAGTGTTAGGGGTCTTTAACGGGAAGTAACCGTTTTCAAACATATTATCAGGCAGTATCGTCATCAGAATTTGCTTTGAATATGAGTTAGCAGGAAAACCCAATTCTATGTTTAATTTCAGGCTGCCTGAGGCGGCAAGCGAATCATGAGGATCGACAGATAATACCCACTTCGAAGTAATCACACGCGAGCCCCGTATTATTACCTGTTCGCCCGGTGCGGCCTCGTATGATATCATTTTGTCAGGTCCTTCTCCAGAATGGAGTGGCCGGACTAATTCCCTGTAGGTACCTGAATGTATGTAAACCCGTTCGCCAGGCTTCACAACCTGCGCGGCGTGGTTTATAGTCAGAAAAGGGTGTTCTTCTGTCCCATCATTTTCGTCAGACGCCTTTGGGTCATTCTGGCTTACGTGATAGGTTCTGGTATAGGTTGTCTGATCGCTCCAACTCATAAATGGGGTCCCGTCAGGCAGTAAAGTTTGCGAAACTAAAGGCTGGTAATTTACATCCTTCCTGATCTGCGCCTTTGAAACAAAACTATATGATAATAAAATAAAAGCTAATACAAAAAAAACGGCGATCTTTCTCATAGCAAATTGAGTTATTTACTTTATATTCATGGTTAATCGGAAATTGACTGAAAGACAAGGTTTTTGAACTTGCCGATCAGATTTTCACTCCAGTAATTATCTACCTGCGACATAAAAATTCCGATTAGATCTTCCTTCGGATCAACCCAGAAGCGAGTATAGAATGCTCCATCCCATCCGAATGTTCCGAGCGACTCGAGTTCATCAAATATTCCTCTTTCGGTACGTATCCCAAATCCATAACCGAATTTATCTCCCATTATCCCGTTGTGGGCAAAAGAAGTAAAAATGAAGATATTGCCTATAGAATTTGTAGTCATTAATTCAACACTCTTCCGGCTTAGTATCTGTTTCCCTTCCAGTTCCCCCTTATTCAATAACATTTGCGCGAATCTTGCATAATCAGTGGCAGTAGAAACCAGGCCGGCTCCGCCTGAAAAATAGGTCTGAGGTTCAGGGTATTGAAAATACTTGGTAACCTTTTCAAGTTTGCCATTGGCTCCCATTATGTATAAAGTGGCCAGTCGTGGGAACTTATCACGGGGAAGGGTAAAATATGTATCCTGCATTTTCAAAGGTTCAAAAATCCGTTTCCTCATGAATTCATCCAGTGGCATCTTGCTTACCACCTCAATGAGATAACCGAGCACATCGACAGACATGCCATAATTAAATTCTTCTCCTGGTTGTGAAACAAGTGGTAATGGTCCCAGATTTTTTATCATATCGCCTATTGTCCCTTTGGTAGGCAGCAATCCGACTGTCATTCCTGCCTGCCTGTAATATATTCCCTGCAAAGCGCTGCCATAAGTAATGCCGGAGGTATGGTTAAGCAGTTCCCGTATGGTAATTTCACTTTTTGCAGGTACGAGAATAATACTGTCAGATGTGGGAGATCTCTCAGCCACCTTAGGGTTCTTAAACTCAGGTATGAATTTTGAAACAGGATCGGTAAGAAGAAAATAGCCTTCCTCATATAAAGTCATTACGGCAACTGAAGTTATTGCTTTAGTCATTGAAGCTATCCGGAATATAGCGTCATTTGTCATTGGTTTTTTTTCTTCAATATCCTTCAACCCGAAAGATTTGAAATACCCTACTTTGCCATGACGAATCACCATAGCTACTGCACCTGGCAATTTCCCTTGTTTTATATAATCGTTTAACACCGTATCTATCCGGTTTAACCTTTCAGAAGAGAGACCTATTTTTTCAGGAACAGTGGCAGGAAGTCCCTGCCCCGGAGCAATCCATGCTGTAGATAACAGTATTAAAAAAAAGAGGATCATTTTATAAGTTACTGTAATGAAATGATTTCGTATCATTATATTTCGTTTCTAAATTGAAATCTCTAATTCTTGGTTATGGGGTCAATTTGTTTTTATCAACACAGGTAATGATTACGCTTGCGCTCTGTAATCCAGGAGACGAAGCGGTTACCGTAATAACTCCCGGGGAATATGACCTCATGGTCATCCTTGCCATACCATACCGAATACATCGTGTATCAGGAGAGGTAGCATTGTTAAAGGACATTGAAGAACCAGTAGGAAAATATCCGACACCTGAGGTTACTGTAAGAGTTATGGTGGGATTATTATCTATTGGAGTACCGTTTGCATCCGCGATTTGAGCAGAAAGCTCGCAATCGTCCATACCGTCGTTTCCAATGATGAGGGTATCCGCAGTTAGGATTATTTTAGCAGCTATACCGGCTACGGGCAATTTATAGGGAGTCCCCAGATTTTCCATCCGGTACTGATACCACTCTGGACCAGGAATTCTATAATAATCGACCACGCCGCCCAGTCCGCCATAATCACTTAGAAACGAGCCGTAGCCGTAGCCTACCCATCTGACTTGTCCTGCCCGCCAGGGATATTTCGCAACGCCGTTATGGTCGTAGTACTCGGTTATCAAACTGGGCTTCCCGGGGTTTTGATAGGTAGAGATGGTCGCTCCATCCCCATTATATCCGATGATAGGGGCCAACTGATCAAAACCACTTCGCTGTGCGCCGCCCACTGCAGACTCCCTTGAAGGATCGAGAGAATGTACAAGAGCCACCAGAACCTTATAGAAAGCTTTGCACTTGGTCATGGGTGTTCCATCTGGCACATCGAACGTTTCGTTTCCCATGCTCCAAATAATAATGCTTGGATGGTTTCGTCTTTCCCGAATAAATTCCGTTAATTGTTGCTTTAAATTTTCTTCAAACGGTTGCTCATCCTGAGTTTTGGTAGGATAGGAGCTTTGTCGCCAGCCACCGTCTTCGCTGGTGTTAAATCCGCCTACGCCCCAGAAAGAATTTTCTGCCCATGCAAGGATCCCCAACTGGTCGGTCGCATCATTCCATGAAACATCATGAGGGTTATGGCATTCCCTAATGAGATTGAAACCGGCCTCCTTCATAAGTTTTACGTCCCTTCGAAATCCCGCATTGGTCTGTGCAATCCCCCAGCCCGCACGATCGTCGTGGGCATTCACGCCATTGATCAAAACATGCTTTCCATTCAGAAAGAACCCCTGATCGGCTGTCCACTCGATTGATCTGATGCCTAGCGGACTCTCGTAATTATCCACTACGCCATGTCCATCCGATGCTGTGGTTAGCACCTTATACATATAGGGCATTTCGGGAGACCATAGATGTGGATTGGCAATGGGCTCACTGGTTTGGTCAAACTCATAAATTGTCCCTGCCATTATCGACTGAGTGCTTACCATGGATGTCACTATCGTATTGGTTGCATCTATGATGGTTGTCTTTACAGTGCAGTTTACCGGTTTAGCGTTTTCGTTTTTTATTTCCGTTTTTACCTTGACAGTTGCCTGAGACGCTGAAACCTGAGGAGTGGTGACAAATGTACCGTACCAAGTCACATGAAGCGGATTGGTAATAACAAGATATACGTCCCTGTGGATACCTCCTAAAAACAACCAGTCGGCCCCACGTGGGGCGATTTGCGGGTCCCACTTATTATTCACCCGTACTGCAATGACATTATCTCCTTCGGAGACTGCATTGGTGATATCGAAATAAAAACCTGTAAATCCGCCCTTATGGACCCCCATCAGTATCCCATTGACGTACACCTCCGCTACCTGGAAAGCTGCCTCGAATTCCAGAAAGATTTTTTTTGAGTCTTTCCATTCAGCCCTCACGTTAATATGCCTCCTGTACCAACCGTATCCTACATACCAGAAGGTCCCTTTTTTAAGTGAATAATAAGGAATATCAAATACATGGGGCAAGTTTACTTTAGTCCATTTAGCGTCGTTGTAACCGGTCGCTTCTGCACCGGTCATGTCTCCTTTATAAAATTTCCAGTCAGAATTCAGGATGATTTTTACCCGCTCGGCATTGAGAACGTTTGCCACGGCGGGAAGTTCTTTCGTATTGCACGAAGCAAGAAATGCCACTGAAACGATAAATGAAAATGCAAATACTGATATTAATAGTCTTTTTTTTATGAATTTCCTGTTAAACATATTGGTATATTTTCGCAATTAACTATTTCTAGAAAATATTATAAATCCACTTTTTTCAATTTCCATTACGATCCTGTCGATGGCCAGAGATACGGGCCAGAATCCGATCAAGAGCAACCGCATCAAAATATTCCTGATCCTGATTCTCGTAAGGTACATCAACCATTATAGGTACTTTAGGCTTCAGGCTGATAAATTTAACCAGTTCTTCCTCATGGTTCGATCCTGCGATCGGTCCGTAAACATTCCATCTCAGGCCTTCAAGGTCATAAGCCGAAGTACTAACAATCCACATGCCAATATGCTCTATGATCTCAGACGTGATTTCCTTTGGATCGGTCTTTGAGTCCATCAGCAGTGCAGTGCTAGGCGCAAGTTTCAGATTGGGGGCCCCTACCCTTTTGAGGAATTGCATCGCCTCAATCAGGTCGCTTGGCGGTCTGTTGGGCGCCAGACGAAGATAGACCGTTATATTACGCAATTCTGCTTCGCGACAAATTTTAGCAATAGTAGTATCATAACTCTTCCATGTGGCCTCATGTGAAATATTATTTTCGACGTATCTCTGAAGCGGAATCAGCAGATCATGTGCACCCAGAATTTCCATTTTCTCCACAACGTCGAGAATGCTTGCCACACTTTGTTTATATTCCGGTTCTATGTTGTTCACGATCCTGAGATCGGGAAAAAGGTTGATTCCCGATGTCAGATCCACCATAACCCTTACCTTTTGCAACCCAAGCCAGCCTGCTTCCTGTTTAAGGGTCGATTTCTCAAGATGGGCTAAGTATTTCCAGTCTACGGTAACTCCGTCATAATGCTGGAAGAAGGTCGGCCTTGTAAGTATCTCATCCTGTATATTAACGGGTCCATGCAATGGAAGAAAACGATTTTGGGGATTAGCCGGAGGAGTAATATGAGCAATTTCTTCTACCCCTTCCTCCTTCACCCTGATATGGAAGATCCGGATATCACCGCCAGCGATAGTGTTCTTTCCGCTCGTGCCGATAATTGCATTCTCAAAGCCTTCCGGTAAATAACCGATGGCTTTTTTCTCAGACTGATCAAGCGGCATTTCATCAATTGTTTGTATCGGTCCAACTTTCGATACGATCCTTAATGGCAATTCCGTCAATGAGTTATTGGAAATACCGAGAGTGTAGTCGCCAGTCCCGCGCCGGCATACGATCAGTGAAAGCCCATCACCGGCATCGAACAATTTCAGGCTCTGAAAGGCCTGATCCAGAATATCCCGGACATGATGCAGAATAGGATATGGATTTACTAACGGCTTATCTACAGGGCTTACTATTGGTTCCTTAACAGTGGTTTCTGCTCCAATCCCAAAGGGACTTGCAAACACCGTAATCATACCATTGCCCAGCGGCATCCTTATTACCGCCGGTGTCCCGTTCACACTGGCCAGAATCTGCGCTCCGGCAGGAACACTCAGGGGTAACAGTTCAAATGGCTGGCCCTCTGTGATCGAACCAGATCCAATAGAAATCTTTTGCTCACCGCTGAAAAGTCTGGCATGTCCTTCACTTTCAATACCAGCCAGACCACCTGGCAGATTCCGGAGACTGCCGGCCGTGATTAACAGATTTCCGCCATGTTCAGCATAGGTACGGAGTTTGTCGCGAACCTCTGCCCCTCCGGAAAGTTCTCCTGCTACAATCATTAACGGATACCTCTCCAGAAGCCACTCCGGTGCATCACTCAGGATGACATCAGATGCATCTCCATAGGGTGTGCTCGTTGCGAAACCTGTTTCGTCGTGAAAAAATGAAGAGTTCTGGTAGCCCGGGTAAAGCATATCAAAAATATTGTTTGTGAGATAATCTCCGCTGCCGTACGGAAGATTTCCCCACACACGGTAAAGGATATTATCGTAATCCGGAAAAATCCAGCCCATATAGAAATCCATCATAATACATATCGGCGTTTGCATTACGCCGGGTTGGCCATTTACCCTGACCCATCTCTGGGCCGACTGCTGAATTTTACCGATAGGTGATAAGCTGTCGCCAGCGAACCATTCATTCTCGAAACCTACCAGCATTGAGTTATATAAAATGTGGCTGTAAAGAAGACGTTTCAGAAGACTGAGACTGGTTCCCTTTGTGGGACTGCTTCTGGTGTCACCATAGCTCTTTCCTCCCCAGCGATTATAAATTGAGGCATTACCGAACCACGGCACACCATACTCTTTACCTGCACCACGGTCAAACGCGTAAAACACCTGGGCATTTGGGTGTTCCTGCGCTGCCTCGGAACCTACTAATGTATATAACCCCTCCTTTAAAAAATAGTGCCCGTATGTAATAGCCGTAAGAGCGGCCATTTTGTTTCCGCACTCACTTGTTATCTTCTCCATATGCCTGTGAAAATTCAGATATTGCTGGGGCCGGTTAGCTGACGAAGGATACATCTGGCTGGCATAAGCTATAACGTAGCGTCCATCCTGTTCTCCCATATCCATGCCCAGCCAGTGGTCTCCGAGTTTTGTCTCAAACAAGCTTGATATCTCGGGAGTTAAGCCAACTTGCTGCCACTGCCCACCAGAGCCTGAACCCGGAACATAGCCCCATATCTCATACAAGAATAGGTCACGCTTTTTTATTTCGTCTACCAGATCGGGGATGTTTTTAGCAACAAGGAATGAATTATTCGGCCAGATGAAATCGCCCAGATCAAATGTCTTTGTAAAACGCTCTATCTCCTCAGCGTAACCGGTAAGTTGTCCGTTTACCACACGAAATTGTCGCAGCGTTGTGAAATGCGTCCGGTCACCCATGAGGTTCCAATCCGGTGGCTTCACATGCCTGCGGGCATCATCCGGGTATTCGCGTGGATTGAGTAATTGCCCGTAAACCTTTAACCTGGCAGTGTGGATTGTCTGTGCACGCAGTGGTTGAACAATAACTAAAGTCAATATGAAGGCAATGGAAAGTCCAGATATCATTCTATTCATGAGTTCGTCTTTGATATTTTTAATATAATAATTAAACAGATCTACCAGGCTTCTATAGATAGTATATATAAAATCCTGTTACTGATAGAAACTGAAAAAGAAAATAATAAACCTTGCAAACAGATTTGGAAACTGAAATTCAGGTATTCTTATATATAAAAAAATGATGGAGGTTAAGAAGTCTCAACCTCCATCAAATAACTAATTCCATCCCGGGTTTTGAACAAGCTTTGTATTAAGCGTAAGCTGATCTAATGGAAGTGGATAAAGATACAGCTTTTCATCCCATGTGCGCGATGCAACTGTATATGGCTGCAGCAGTTTTTTTGTTTTACCGTCCCAGTCAGTTATGGTCAACAGTGGTCTTCCGGAAAACTGATCTAATCCATTATTGTAATATTTATACCTAGCTATAACACCAGAATCGACCACAAGGCCTACCATTGTTTTAGGATTCTCAATGAGTTTACCGGCATGCCAACGAACAATATCATCCCAGCGAAAACCTTCAAAAGCAAGCTCTATCCTGCGCTCACGCCTTAATTCATATATAAGAGGGGATACAACATATCCGTACCGTGGCTGGCCATTTATAAGCGCATTCGGATCGGTTGGGGGATTTAGTGTTAAACGACCCATTGTAAAATTTCCGGGTTCATCCAGTCTGGCACGAAGCAAATTAATGGAATTGTCCAGATCGCCCTGTGTAATGGTGCCCAGTTCAGCTTTTGCCTCAGCAAATGTTAACAGAACTTCGGCATACCTGAAAATAAACCAGTCATCAGTTGTCGCATTAGCATCATTCTCTTTTACTATAGGATCTCTGAATTTAGCCATAAGATATCCTGTCGGACATATACTCCCAGTAACCGGAGTCACTGGGTACGTAACAAGATCAGCTCCGTTCATAAACATTGGCAGGAATTTATTATCAATCATGTTCCTTAATCGGGGATCCCTATGAGCCATTTCCATCCACACAGAGTCATCGCCAAGATATAACGGGCTAAGTGAAATTGGCAAACCATCTGTGCAAAGGAATGACTCGATGAAATCTTTGGTTACCCCATATCCTGCTCCAAATCCACTTCCTGATTCTCTGTTTGTTACAATACCAAGTATATAAATGCGGGGAAGCACACACTCAGGATTGGATGTCAAATCTTCCTGTATAAATTGTTGCTTATAATACAAGGGATAACCCTGAAAGGAATAAGGACCAGTTCCTTTCACAATATTATAACCTCCGTTAGTCATTATGTCTTGAGCAGCAGAAACTGCTAATGTCAAATAAGGTTCCCATCCGCTGATATTTCTATATTTCAGATAGGTTCCCTCGTAAAGACAAACACGCGCCAACATCTGCAATGCGGCATAATGGTGCAATCTTCCAAGATCTACCTTTGCAGGGATATGAAGATGTGAAACGGCAAATTGAAGATCGGTAATAATACTATCTACCACCGTCTTCATTGGAGTACGGGCAGCGAATAAAATAGAATTGTCCGTTACATTAAGATTTTTGTCTATCCAGGGAACATCTCCGAAGGTTTTAACTTTATTGAAATATTCATTAGCCCTGAAGAACCTGATTTCTCCGATATATTGATTAATATCTGCCGTATCACCAACAACCGTCTTATAATGACTTAAAGCGTAATTCAGATTTCTGATATTTGACCAGTCGGTGTAACTCCAGCCGCCACCAGATGGAGGCACTGCCATTGCATCAAAAAGAAGTGGATCTGGTGTACTTGCGAGAAGGTTATCGCTGGGAGAGTCGTAAAAAACCTGGTATGTGGAATTAGCAGCTGGCCCTGGAAGAGTGGTATAAAAACCGTTAGCAAACAACTTCATATCAGCTGGAGTTTTCCAGAAGTTTAAATCGGTAATTGAATCCTGAGGAATAGTATCGAGTACTTTTTTACAAGAAGAAATAGCGACTAGTATTCCTGCTATAATAATTATATAATGTTTAATTTTCATCTTATTATGATTTTAATAATTTAAAATGTAACGCTAATACCAAAATCGTACGATGAAGGTATCGGATATGAATTGGATGAATTGGCTTCAGGATCATAAAGTTGAGTGAGTTTGGTAAAAGTCAGAACGTTCTGCATTGTAAAATAAACCCTTAAGTTACTTATTGATACCTTTTTTACTATTTCTTCCGGTATTGTATACCCTAGGGTTAACTGCTTAAGTCTCATATAAGCTCCATTCTGAAGATACCTTCCACAAATCTGTCTGTTTCCATGTCCTCCATCGCCCCATCCACTTAGATAATTATTGGGGAAATAAGCATTCGGATTTTGAGTTGTCCAGTAGTCCATGGCATATTTCGAAGGAGCAAATCCAGAAGTCCCATTAGTTCCAAAAAAGCGATCCTGATCAGCCCAGTCTAGATTAGGCCAAATATCTCTTTTCCCTACGCCCTGTAGAAATAAACTTAGATCAATTCCTTTCCATGCACCATTCATTGTCACACCGTACAGATATCTGGGTGTACTGTTACCGATAATATGCTGGTCCCCCGGATTGGATAGTGTATTGTTTCCAAATGTAATTTTGCCATCACCGTTCCTGTCGACATATTTTACATCACCAGGATTCCATGTTCCCGCATATAACTGAGATTGGTCAGGCGAGGAAGCTATTTGAGCACTAGATTGAAACAATCCGGCTGCGTCAAATCCCCATATATCTCCAATTTTTTCACCTGCATAATAACTGCTCAACAGACCGCTAGGATTCGAATACTTTGTAATTTCAGATTGAGCATCAGATAAGTTGGCCGAGATACTATAGGAAAAATCTCCGATGTGGTCCTTCCATGTAACATCAAAGTCCCAACCATAGGTTTTCAAATTGGCAGCATTTTGATTGGGAACTGCTGCACCAAGCACCGCTGGAAGAGTTTCTCCTGGCGTAAGCATTCCTATTGTGGCTCTATTGTAGTAGTCATAGCTTACTGATAATTTATCCTTAAAGAAGCCTAAATCAAAGCCTATATCCCATTGATTTACTTTTTCCCAAGTTAAAGAAGGGCTGACCAGACTGCCTGCCTGCATGGTGACGGGCGTAGCTCCTCCAAGTATGTATGAGGCTATATTGCCTGCTGCTCCCGGACTTGTAGGGGCAGTAGTAATAATATAGGAAGAAACATAAGGGAAGTTCCCTGGAACATTCTGGTTACCTAAAGATCCGTATGAGCCCCTGATTTTGAGAACATCGACGTAAGATTTCAGATTATCCCAGAAAGCTTCTTTCGATATAAGCCAGCCTCCTGATACTGAAGGAAAGAAAGCGTACCTGTCATTTGTCGGAAATTTCGAAGAACCATCATATCTTCCATTAAGTTCTAATAGATATTTACCGTCATAATCATAATTAAATCTGAAGAACTCTCCCTGAACCGCCCAGAGTGTATTACTTCCATTGACAGTCGCTATCCCTGTTGCCGCGTTTATAGCTGGAAGATCATTATCAATCAGGTTTAATCTTTGCGCACTAAAGAACTGTGTGCTTTGGGTTTCCTGGTTATATCCTACCAGAATTTTAAAATTATTTTTTGAAAAGCTCTTTGAATAATCCGCATATATATTTACTGCATTGTAGAAACGAAGAGTATTATCATCTGTAATGGAATTTGGATTTGTCCAGGGATAAAGAGCTGTTGTTCCATCTGCTCTTGGTTCATAATACTCACGAATATAAAGGTCATGATTTTGATTATACGGATTAAAGGTATAATCTGCATTAATATTTAAGTCTTTTATAGGGCGGATTGTAATAGTACCTGTCAAAAACAAATCATTGGTCTTAGTATGATCCCAACCACCTTCTGCAGCATTAGAAAATGGATTAGTAAAATGTCCTTCTCCAGACCATGAACCGTCAGGAAGTTTTATAGGAATCAGGGGGGAGATGTCCCAATTTTCGTATCCCATTGAGGTATTTTGTGAAGGATGATCCTGATAACCATTTGAATATTTTGTTCTTCCTGAAACCGTCAACCAATTAGATAAATCAGAGGTGACATTAATACTTATGTTATGCCTGTTATATAAATCATTATATGGAGTCAAATTTCCGGTCTGGCCCATTAAACCATAGGAAACATAGTATTGGGTCTTCGCCGAACCTCCAGACAGACTGATATTTAATTGTTTCACTGCACCATTTTTATAAAGTGCATCAGCCCAATTAGTATTAGCACAGTAATTATATACTCCGGTAAGATCAATTGAGGGATCATAGAAAACATCCGAATTATGAGCAGGATCATTATAATAAGCTAGAATATGCTGCGTAGTTCTTTGATCAAACTGTAATACTCCAGTTGTATTCATACTGGCTTGATTAACAAAATCAAGATACTGCTTGCTATCAGCCATTTGTGGAACATTGGTCGGATGTTGGATAGAATAAGAGCTTGAAATCGTTAAAGTCGATTTCTGATCTTTTTTACCTTTTTTTGTAGTAATAAGTATCACACCGTAAGCAGCTCTTGCTCCATAAATTGCAGCCGATGAAGCATCCTTCAGTACTGTGACGCTTTCAATATCCTTAGGATTCAGTGTATTTGGATCTGCTACAACGCCATCTATCAGGACGAGAGGGCTGCCCCCATTTATAGATGTATAACCCCGGATATTGAATGCTGCTCCGGATCCTGGTGAATAACTGCTCTGAGATACCTGTAGGTTTGAAATAGTACCCTCAAGGCCTTGTCCTAGATTGACGAGCGGACGACTTTCTAAAACCGTAGAATTTACCTGAGCTACTGCGCCTGTAAGATCTGCTTTTTTCTCTGTTCCGTAGCCAACTACGACCACTTCATTAAGTCCGACAGCCGCTTCTGCCATTATTACATCTACTTTTGTTCTGCCATTTAAGGGAATTTCCTGTGTGGCCATTCCTATAAAAGAGAATATTAACGTAGCGTCCTGAGGAACATCATTTAAAATGTATTTACCTGACGCGTCAGTAAGAATTCCGTTAGTGGTTCCTTTGATAAGAATGGTAACACCCGCCAACTTGTTCCCTGATTCATCGGTAATGGTTCCCGTAATTTGTTTTTGTTGATATTCTGAAAGTATTTCAGATTGGTCATCTGAGGTGAGAACAACCTGACGGTCAAAAACAGCAAACTTAACTTTCTTATCAAACAGATTGCTTAAAATGTCTTTGATTGTTTCGTTCTCCGCATCAATATTTACTTTCCTTTCAACATCGATTAGTTTAGGACTGTAAAGAAAATAGAACTCACTCTGATTTTCAATCTCCTTCAGTGCATCTGAGATTTTAACATCTTCAAGCTTTAGGGTTAGCTTAGTCATCTGAGAATATGTTTCAGTTGCCCAGAGCTGAGAAATTGTCAGGATAGATAATAGTAGGGTTAGTTTCATGACATTGATTGTTTTTTTTGAAAAGAATCCAGAAAGGTTCCTTTCACAATAATCTCGAAATTTTTTCATAGATTTGAATGGATTAAGTTTACTTAAGTTTTTTAACAGAAATCTAGTTCTTAGTCTGGCGGGATTGTGTGGTAGCACTATCCCGCTTTTTTCATAATTAGCTTTGTTTCATAAGCATATCATTTTATTGGTTAGGATCATGTTCGTATTCTATTTGTTCTTGTAACTCAGGATGATTTTTCTCTTGGAAAAGGTTCCCGAACTTATTTCTTTCCTATTTGAAATAGAATATTTCACCGGGGACACAAGGGCAATAAGCTCCATTACCTGAGGTAGTGTTTCATGAACAAACGTAGCGGTATAGTTAAGATCAAGTAATTCGGGATCTTTTATCTGAATATCAACATTAAACCATCTGCTTAGTTTTTTAACAACTTCTCCAATTGGTTCCTTATTAAATACAAGTTTCCCGTCTTTCCACGAAAAATACCTGTCATCATTGATAGTTCTGGTACTGATTTCGTTATTACTGATATGAAAAACAGCCAATTCAGTCGGTGTCATTCTTGACAGAGTGATTATCTTCCCATCTGGCTGAGTTTGTTGTAACTCAACGTAACCTTCTATAAGTGAAGTTTCTATTCTGTCTTCGTCAGGATAAGACATTATATTAAATGTAGTCCCAACAGCTTTAATCTGAATTTTTCCCGTTTTTACGATAAAAGGGATTTTTGGATTATGAGCTACTTTAAAATATCCTTCTCCGGTAAGCTCAACTGTCCGGATATCTCCATGAAAGATTGCCGGATATTTTAATGAACTGCTATGGTTCAGCCAGACTATTGAACTATCAGGCAAAACAACTTTAGTAATCGCATCTGCAGAAGAAAAGACCTCATTATATGCCTGAGTTATAAAAATCTGATTATGCCTGGTTGTCCGGTATTTAGAAGAGATGTACAAACCATATGTCAAAACCGGAATCATAAGTATTGCTGCAGCCTTTGTAAGAATATTTAAAAAATGCTTTCTCCTGTTATACTTTATTAAATTCTGATCAGCTTTCTCAATAAGCTTTTTCGATTGGCCCAGATTGACTTTGTGGTGAATTTTGTCCAGAATAAAATCAAAATCTGTTTGTGGGTTACTCTCCTCATCAGACAATTCTTCCCATATACTCAATAAAAGAGCTTTGCTTTCAGAGATACAGGCAGAGCTATTAAACCATTCTAAAACCGATTTCAACTCTTCTTCTGAGCATGTATTATTACAATAATTTTCCAATAATTTTTTATCCATTTCTTAAAAATATTTTAGGCAAAAAGCACTTCCGGTCCTATACCGGAAGCGCTTCATTACCCTTAACTAACCTGACAACTAACCAAACATAATCCCAAAAACCCAATCTGTATCCGTATAAAAGTAGTATTGACTTCAACTGATTAGCCGGGCTTTTCAATAGTAAGACGTAGTAAAAGGTAATAACCACTACCTGGAAAATAAATTTATATAAATTAATTTTATTACTTTGAATATCAATACTATACAAAAAGATGCAAAAAGAGTATTGCAATGAGAGAATAATTGCCCAGTTTTTTACGGATAGTTTTTAGTGCCCGAGACATATGGTTTTCAATAGTATTTACAGAAATATCTAAGAGTACTGCAATTTCGCTATATTTCAGGGCTTCAACCTTATGCAGCAGATAAACCTCTTTTTGGCGCTGAGGTAATGCGTATACAATTTCATTTATTTTATTTGTCAACTCAGTATATTCAAGTTCCATATTGACAGGCTTCTCGTAGATTATTTGCAGAGACTTCAAATATTCAACAAACTTAGATTCCATCGCTTTTTTACGGAGAATGGAAATAGCTGAATTATAAGTTATAGCGAATATATAGGATTTAATTGATGAGTCCTTCTCAACTTTATGTCGATTTTCCCACAAATTAAGAAAAACATCCTGAACAAGGTTCTCTGTCTCTTCATGTGATTTAAGAAGAGAATAACCAAACTTATAGAGCTTTTTACTATACTTTTTATATATAAGATCAAAAGCAAACATATTGTCAGCCTTGATTTCCCGCATTAATTCTTCATCACTATATAAAATAAGTTCTTTCATATAAGGTGACTTAAAATATCAATGTAAAATAATTAACTTATTTCGCTTCGGTTATCAAAAATACAACTCTTTATTCAAATCCAAATATAATATACTAAGCGCTTTAAGATTAAATTTTGATAAATTACATGCTAACAGTGGCTCCTTTTTTCTTGCATTATCTTGCATCTATCTGAATTTTGCCATTCGGATATTTTTTTGCAATCATTATAATCCCAAGCTAATAAATTTTTGTTACATATGGAAAATATAAATGATTCAAAAAAGTGATGAAATCTCTTCTTATTTAATATACCTTCGAATAAAAACCATTCTTTTAGGTAAGGGCTTAATTTCCTTCAGCATATGTCGTATATTCGTGCCTTTATCAGTAAAAAATAATTTTTAAATTTTAATATTTACTTACACGGTAACTTTCGCGATTACTTTAAAGCATAAAAGTAATATTATTCTTACTATAACAAATTCTTTTAAGAAATAATTTGATTTTTCAAAGAACTAGCAAACGCGTACAAACGGAATACCAAGTATGCAAGACAGTTTATTCAGCTTATTGGCGATGTGGCCCACGCCGATGGCACAATGATGAGCCGGTCCTTGTTTTGACCAACAGTTCACGAAATCTTTTGCACCGATTGAAAATCTGTATCGGCTGTTCGTATTCCCAATTTCGAGCACAGGTCCAGGTACCGATTCACCTTCGGCAACAAGTAGAAATAAACCCTCTTTATTCTCTACCACAGAAAGCAGTGTGACCGGTCCATGCTTAACAGTCATCTGAATGGACAATCCTTTGCCTGGTTTTCCATGAAAGACAGGAAGCGGAACCAGTTTTACCTGTCCTTCGGCAATGGCAAAGTGAGCCGGGCCATCATGTCCCAGAATAATTACATCATCTTTAAAATCCATCAGGTAAAATTCGGAAAATGATCCACCGGCTCCAAATTCGGCTAAGATTTTCATTGCTTGCGCATTTTTTACTTCACATTCGCCAGCTACGGGAATGTTTTTTCCTGTCAGTAGTGTATTTCCGGCAATGACTGATGTAGCGATGTTTTCATAATCGTTACCCGACACGCCTTCGTAGTAATAAGCCATCGAGCCAAGATTATGGGCCTCTATAATTTTGTCAAGCGAAACGGATGTCTGAGCTGCGCGAACAATTTCATCCTTCCCGCATTCCGGAACTACCTCAAATACGGTTTGAAACTCATTGATCTTGGCATCTATTTCTGCACTTGAAACTTCGTCCCGGTATTTCTTAAGTTCGCACATTTCAAGTAGTTCAATATGGGTCCCGAATATGACAGATTGTTTGGTGAGGTCGGTATAAACATCCAACATTCCACAGTAATAATGCCCTAAAACTCCGAGACGGTTTTTGCGCATGGCAACAGCTACCCTGGCAGCTTCAGTCCATGCCTGAATTTCATGCCAGGCATCATTATCTTGCAGATAGCCAGTTACTAAATCGTACTGGATTTCCGAGCGGTTGAATACACTGGCTATTTCGGGAACCGAGCAGGCCTGGCAATGCTCGAGCCATACTCCGGTCATTTTCCCACGATCACCCAACTTGTTGAAGCTTTTATAGTCGAGCTGGGCAACCGGTTGCATGTTGAGAATAATCACAGGTACTTTCACTTTCGCTGCCACAGCCAAAACAGTGGATGAAAGGGCATATGTGGATACATATAGAAAGAGTATTTCCACATCGCTGCTCTTTAATAATAATGCAGCATCCTGTGCTTTCATGGGATTGTCTACCATGCCAGCATCTATTACTTCAACGCCATAACCGGCAATCCTGTTTTTAATCTGTTCCTGATATGCTTTCAGTTTGTCATATAGTCCTTTGAATTGTCCCCAGTATGTATCCAGTCCAATTCCAAATAAACCCACTTTTGTCATTTTCAATAAATTAAGTTTTTTAAAAATATGTTCTTCTATTAAAGACACATAGCAGTAAAATTAAATTAGTTTTACGAAGTTATTTAGTTATCCTGAAGGAATACTTTCCCGACCCGATATAGCATATAAGTTGTCCATTCCCCCTTTTCAAAACCTGAACATCGGAAGATTTCCCTAATACTTTGTCCCCTTCCGTAACGATTGAGGTTTCATTTACAGGAAGAAACAATGTTGCTGATGAATTAGCAGGAATTTCAACGTTAATAAGGGTAAAATCCTTTCGTTTTTCCCAGTTACATATAATTTGGCCATAAGGTGACTGATACGAAGTGTTTGCAAAATTAATATCTCCAACCATTTCAGGCTTTATAAGTATTTCTTTGAAACCATAGGAATTTGACTGTTGATCAATTCCGCCTAAGCTTTCATAAAACCACTCCATCAAGTGGCCTAACATCATATGATTGTTAGAGGATATTTCATTTGCTGACCAGGATTCGGTTAATGAAGTTGCTCCTCTTTTTAATTGGAAACCATATCCGGGAACATCGTCGCGTGCGTTCATTTCGAATAACAACTGTGATTTTCCGTTTTTTGTCAGAGCTTCAATAAGGTAATGAAATCCAATATCTCCTGCGGTGAGGGCCTTATTGCCGGTAATGATTGAATCAACCAGGTTATTCAGAACTTGTTCTTTGATCTTTTCATCAACCAGTCCAAAACAAAGTGGCATCGACATGGCTGTCTGGCTTCCGGTTGAATATACGTTGGTTTTAGTATTAAAGAATTTATTATTGAAAGCTAGTTTCACTTTCTCTGACCAATCAAAATAAAAGCTTTTCTCCTGGTCTTTATGGAGTACTTCTGCCATTTGTGCGAGCAATTTAAGATCGTAATAATAAATTGCGGTTGCCGTAAGCTCGCGTGGAGTGAGCTGTGCCGGTCCGGGATCTTTAGGCCCCAGGTCGTACCAGTCACCAAGGCCGTACGAGAGAATATGATTATTTGCCTTGGTTCCCAGGTATTTTACATAACGGGTCATCATTGGCCAGGCCTTTTCCATAACCGACTGATCTCCATACCATTTATGTACCAGCCATGGTAAAATAACAGAAGCGCTTCCCCATTCGGGAGAATCACGGAAGCCATCTCCAAATGGCACATATTCCGGAGCGATATCTGGCACGAGGCCATTCTCCAATTGAGAATCCGACATATCGTTCACAATCTTTTTGTATAGGTGCAAAATGTCGAAATTAAAATTCACGGAATTCCCCATCAGAAAAGTTTGTTCGAGCCATCCCAGTTTTTCCCTATGGGGACAGTCAGTAACTATACTTTGGAAGTTGCTTTTTATGGCCCAGTTTATTAAGGTATAGATGCGGTTAAAAAGTTCGTTTGAGCATTGAAAAGAACCATTCTGCGGACTGGAGTTTCGGGTATGCAGTAAACTTAAAGAAATAACCTCAGGAAGTTCGCCTGGTGATTTGGATGTATCGGGGATTGCTCCTTCAACCATTACATAGCGGAAACCATAATAGGTAAATTTCGGCCTCCAGGTTTCAACTCCGTCTCCTTTGAGGGTATAGTTAAAATAGTATGGCTCTCCGCTGGCTTTCTGATTAATTTCTTTTTGAGGTGTAAGTAATTCCCCGGGAATGAGTTTAATTACCTGTCCTTTTTTCCCTTTAACCTTCAATTCAATAATACCTGAAGCATTTTGACCAAAATCGTATAAATATTTTCCGGTTTCATTCTTTTGGATAGCCTTTGTATTAAATGTTTCCTCAACAGTAACTGAATAATCCTGTTCAGCCTTAAGAGTCCCTTTTGGCACATGTGGAAGGATTGCTGCTTTCCAGATACGATCATCGAACCCTTGTCTCTCCCAGCCTTTTTGCTCGAGACGGGCATCGTAATCTTCACCACCGTAAATACTGGAATAGGTAATTGCCGAAGGAGCTGTTTTCCAGTCAGCCCCGGAAACAATATTTTCCTCTGAACCATCGGAATAGGTGATCTTTAGTTTGCATATCATCTTAGGCATGCCATAAGCAATAATCAGTTTCCAGTACCGCTCGCGGTTAATATTATAAAAACCGTTGCCAACAATCGCTCCAATAACATTTTCCCCTGTCTCAAGGTTTTTAGTTACATCATATGTATTATATAAAATAGTTTTATCATAACTTGTCCATCCGGGAGTTAAAAAGCCTTTCCCTATTTTTGTACCATTCATGTAAACTTCGTATTGACCTAACCCGGTGATAAAAAGACTGGCAGAGGCAATTTTCCTGCTGAGTTCAAATTCTTTTCTGAACAAAGGAATAACAGGCCTCTGCAATGCTTTATTCCCTATATTGTTTTGAACTGAGGCCATGCCAGGGACAACTCTCATGGAATCGGGTAAATCTTCATAGCCAATCCATTGGGCGTTGCTCCAGTCGCCCGCGTTCATCAGCCCCATTCCCCAGGTTGCAGATTCGCTCCATCCTGTAGTTTTGCCCGAATCATCCCAAACCATTACCTTCCAGAAATAGCGTTTTGAGGATTGTAACGGTACTCCCTTATATGGAATAAGGATAGATGCGCTTGAGTTAATTTTTTTACTATCCCATACATTTCCAAGTTCAGCAGAAAGTTTATTGGGATTGTCGGATACGATTATCCTATAGGCAGACTGTTTAAAATTTCTGATTTCTGATTGTATTTGCCAGCTTAAAACAGGATGCAGAGCATCAATACCCAGGGGGTTGATGAAATTTTCACATTTCAGGTTTGTAACCTTAATGTAATTTTTTTCTGGTGCATTTGAAGTAAATACAATGAGTACCAGACAAATGGTTACTAAAAATTTCATAGGGTTTTCAATAAATTTATGACTGAGCTTAGTTATTATCGCTATCATTTGATTTCTATTTTAAATGCAATGGACGATGAATTCATTAAGCCACCAGAAAAAACAATTTTCCAAACAGGGATTTTTACATCAGTATATCTTTCGGGATTCGATTCTATCTGGATCGCTAAAACCTCAATTCCGTTAACCCATACTTTTGGCCTCGAAATGGATTGAATGAACATTGATTGAACTCCCGGAGGTGCCATAAACCTATACCATCCGAATTCTCCTTTTGATTGTGAGAAGCAATTAAAAGCAAGTACGGATGGTTTAAGGTACCATTCTGTCGCGAGTTGAACTGGCTGTTTCCATTCTGAGGTTAGTTGGTTATCTTTGAAAACAAAATACCCACGACCCACAGCATTATACTTCAAGATAACAGGATTGCTGCCAGATTTCAGTTCAACTCAATTCTGTACGTTTGGTAGTAACGCATGATTCAAATAGACTTTTACTGGCAATAATCCGTTCTTGCTAATTTTTGCCTTCATTTGTTTTAGTACTGTAACCGTCTACCACAAATAATAAACTGAACCTTCTTTTTCAGCTCTCAGAGGATAAACAGGTGCAGATTTATTTTACTTATCAGACATAAAAGAGGAGGCTTACCATATCTCCTCAATTAAGAGACGCCTTATTATTGGTTTGATTATTTTTTAATTTTAATTTCTTTCCCGTTATACTCGACAATCTCTGCCTTTTTAGCCGGTTCTACTCCGGTGCCATTATTACTATTAACCAAAACAATTTTAAATGTTCTTTTCTCCAACATCCCGGGGAATTTACCATTTCTGTCATTTATTGTAAAGGTTTTTTCAGCTTCATTCCAGTTCATGGCAATTGTGGAATACTTTCCTGATTCGTAATTATAGGTATCGTTTTCATCCTCATAAAGAACGAATTTGGCATCAGCGCCAGTATAGATACGGATTTCGATTGGGTCTGCAGCTTTTTCAGTAGCATACTGAAGGTAGGGTCCCATTGGGATAATTGAACCGGCCCTTATATAAAGAGGAATGGTTTCGATTGGAGCATCAGCATCTATTGTTTGTCCGCCGGTAATCAATTTACCTGTCCAGAAGTCGTACCAATTTGCCATTTTCGGAAGATATACCTTTCTGGTTTTCTTAATATCCTTGTTATTTGAAAGACTATATAAACTCTTTGTGACCGGGCTCACCATAAAAGCCGGACCAAACATATACTGATCAGGAATTGATTTAATAGCAGCATCATCAGGAAAATCGAAAGCAAGCGATCGCATAATGGTATAGCCTTCGCTGGTTACTTTCCAGGCAAGCGAATAGATGTAAGGTAAAAGCCGGTAGCGTAAATTGTCGTAATTCAACAATATAGATTTCGTTGTGGCATCCCAGTTGTCGGAGAATAGAGCCCTCTCGCCTTTTCCGTGAATTCTGAAAATGGGGCTGAATGTTCCGAACTGAAACCATCGTGTAAATAACTCACGGTTATTCGGTGTTGACCAATCAGGAGCCTGCCAGTGAAAATGGTAGCCGCCAATATCTGAAGTCCAGTAAGGAATACCCGATGCACATGCATTAATCCCCTGAGGTACCTGGTTCCTGTAAGCATTCCATGTGCAGGTAACATCTGACGACCATAATGTTGCAGCATTTCTTTGCTGCCCTGCAAATGCCTGACGGATAAGGAAAAAGGCTCTTTTTTCCGGAATATCTCTTCTCCAGTTATTGTATAAACCGGTAGCATGCATTAAGGAATAAGTATTCATGTAATCTATACCCCTTCCAATAGCAAAATTGCTTTTTCTTCTTGCATCAAGATCGCCTCCGTTATCGGGTTCGCACTGGTCAATCCACCATGCATCCCAGCCGTAACGCCCTATCAGACTGTCGTATGCCTGTTTCCAATATAGTGCTCGGGCCTGAGGGCTGTGAGCATCATAATAACTATCCATAATATGGGTCATTGCATTATCCCATAAAATATCTGTCATTCCTCCGGAATGAGTCATCTGGTCAAATGTCTTTGTCCCTTTTGAGAAAACAGGCCAGATGGAAATCATGGCATGAATATTTGCCTTATGCAATTCATCGACCATTGCTTTTGGGTCGGGGTATCTTTCGGGCCACATTACGTGCGATCCAATAACATTTGGTTCCCAGTAGAACCAATCCTGGACAATACAATCAACAGGGATTTTGTTAATACGGTATTTATCTTTAACCGATAAAATTTCTGCCTGACTTTTGTACCTGTCCTGCGACTGGAAAAGGCCAAATGACCATTTCGGGAACATTGGGGCGGTTCCCGTGGCATTGCGGTAAGAAGCTACTATATGATCGAAATCGGGGCCATAGATTAAATAATAATCGACCATATTACCACTTTCCGATACATATTTGAATTTGGTATTTGCAGCCTCAGCACCAAAGAAGCTGGCAACCGAGTAATTATCCCACATAAGGCCATAACCTCTGGTAGAGAGAAGTACCGGAATTGCACCAGTCATATACTTGATAGCCATTTCCTGATTCCGGCCTTTATAGTTTATCGAAAGAGAATCTTCAGGATGACATCCCAGACCATAAAGTGATTCATCTGCCGGAGAATCAAACTGAGTTGTGCAACTATAAACCGGAATACCGGCAACTGTAGCCTCTGACATCGATTTACCATTCAATTCATCCTCGCTAAGAATAAGATTTCCTTTTAGATCTGTGTATTTGACAAAATTGCTAATCTTGTTTACTATTACCTTTAACTGGGCTGTACTTATGATAATTTCGCTGGTATTCTCATTTATTGTGAAGCCAGGAGTGATTTTCCATTCATTTGTGATTACCAGTGAAGGTTTGTCAAGGAATAATGGCAACGAAGTGTATTTTACCTCAACAATATTGTCCGTGCATATTTTCACTTTCATCATTCCTTTGTCCAGTATGCAGGTTATCCCATCGTTGTTTTTTGTAAATGATACAACTTTTGCCTGAGTTGCAACAGAGAAGATAACTAATGCCAGTACTGACAGGAGTTTTTTGGTTTTAAAAGCCGTAAGTTTCATTTTTAAGTTTTAAGTTTCAAATACTAATTAGTCTGGATAATTATAAATATTTACCTGTATTATTGTTCATTTAGTCCAGCAAATGTAAAGAATTGAGCAGTGTTTTCAAAGTGATTCTGTTATTATTCCATCATCGTTCATAAGAAACTGTTTTGAAATGGAATATGGCTGATTCTGAGGGATAAGCACGGTATTTCCCAATTCTGTAAACCGGATCGCCACTGCTCAAAAATCCTGCTTCATCACCATTATGGAGTACGATTGGTTTCCATAGACCATTTACATATGTTCCTTCCCAGGCGTCTTTCAACCATACTTCCTTTTTAGGGTTTGTGGAGTAAGTACTGACAGCAAGGTTCATCCCTGCTACAATAAACTCGTTCTCACCGGTCTGTATAAAAATGCCATAACAGGCAGGATTTCTCGGCCTTGCAAAAGGATTATTTGGTTCAGCAACAGGTGGACGACGGAAGAATGGCCTCTGAAACTTTATTGAGACTGTAATATCGCTGTTTAATTTGATATCGCGACCAATAGTATCGCCCTGACTTTTATAAAGCCCGAACATTTTACCACTACCCTGATATTTGGTAATCAGTGGCATCAACCTGGTTAACAGCTCATACTCATTAGCCATAACATTCCCCTGGTTATCAATACCAAAGGGAGAAAAGCAGATGGCATCGTGTTCGGCAAAAGCGTAAGTCCCCGGACCATCGGTAGTATTCGTTTCCGGTATAAACAAGGGGTTATCGGCCCTGTGAAAAAATCTGGCCTCATCCTTGAAATCACCGCCATAAAGGTCGGGTGACAGTATATCAATTGACGGCGCACCTTCCTTCCAGATGTCATGCACGGTCAAAATAGGGCCGCCACTAGGGTAATTTCCCGGTTTTCCAGGATTCGGCCGTGGGTTGGGCATCCAGCAGTTTGCATACATTGGAATATTGTAGGCTTTTTTCCCAGATTCAGCAACTGCGTTTAAATAACGGGAATAATTCCAGGCCATAAAGAATAAATCGGCATCATCATTCTTCCCAAATATTTCAGCCCAGGTACCTTTTGTTTTGGAACCATTACTCTCCCAGACAGTTTTCAGTTCAATCTGCAGGGTCTGCCTGTTTTTTATCATGTATTGAATAAGTTCTTCGGGTACCTGCGATTCAAACGTTTTATTGGCTTCTGAACTGAAGTCCCTCGTCTGACCAAGTGTTCCCACTTCATTTTCAACCTGAATCACAAGGATAGTGTTCTCTTTACTATCAACTTCAGCTATATGCTTCATCAGTGCATTGAACGCTTTGGCATCAGCATCACAGGTTGCAGCGCATAGGGGAGTAAGAGTACGTGTATTTTCACCCTTGTCGTTCTTAACCCTTGCAAACCGTTTGGTATCGCTTATTACCCATACAGGTGCGTAAGGTGAAAGACCATTTTTCCATGTACCAAACCACAAAATTCCCAGTTTCATATCATTTTCACGGGCAACTCTTATGAGTTCATCCACTGAGGTAAAATCAAATATGCCTTCTTTTGGTTCAATAATTTCCCAGGAAACAGAAACCAGAACCGAATTCAGATTAGCATCGTGCAAGTCCTTCATTGTTTTTGCCATATAGGGAATATTGGAGCCCGATGAATTATTTACTTCACCGGCCAGCATTAAAAATGGCTTTCCATGAACAATTAACTGAATTGCACCGTAATCATTTTTCTTAAGAGCAGGGATCTGTGCATTTGCTGCATTGAAGAAAATAAGACCTACCAGAATAAGTATTGAATTTTTCATTTTCATTAGAATATTATGAATTGTAAATATTTTTGAAACATCAAAGGGAAAACTGAACAAAATAACAAACTCATCCAATTCGATGGACCAGGTAACAGGCTAACCATTTTGAGCTTTTTCATGATGATAGAGTTCATTTATTATTCATGCTTGTTTACTTAATATTCTGCCACTCTATTTCCATCTTTTGTCCTTTCTTCAGAATAACTTCCTTTTGTTTGTTGCCACATATCAGTAAGGTCTTCCCATCTGCTTTTGCATAAATAACAAGGTTTTTCAATTTTTTTTGTGCCCAATCCATTGAAATCTCGTAGCCTCCCCTGGCACATATCCCTTTTACTGAACCACTTTCCCATGCGTCAGGAAGCGCCGGAAGAAGTCGTATTTCATTTTCTGACGATTGAAGCAGCATTTCAACCACCGCGGCGGAGCCGCCAAAATTACCATCAATCTGAAAGGGCGGACAAGCGTCAAATAAATTGGCATATGTGCCGCCTCCTTCTGAATAGTACGGATCGTCGCTATTAACTGCGACATATTTCAGCAATTCACGATACATTTTATAAGCATGGTTTCCATCACCAAGCCGTGCCCATAGATTTATACGCCAGCCTTTGGACCAACCGGTAGTCTGATCACCTTTTATTTCCAGGGTTTTCCGGCAGGCATTTGCCAGTTCGGGTGTTTGTACCAGGTCTATCGAATGGCCGGGATAAAGACCAAAGAGGTGAGACTGATGACGATGTTGCGGGTCTTCATCTTTCCAATCATAATACCATTCCTGCAGATTCCCGTTCTTACCTATCATATAAGGATGTAAACGGGCCAGAGCATCTTCAAGTTTTGTTCTGAAATCTACATCAGTATTTAAGATACGGGATGCTCTGATTGTCTGGGCAAAACATTCACGTATCATTGCCAGATCTGCTGTTCCACCATATAAAGTTGCCCCATGATATCCCTTATCTGTAATGTACCTGTTCTCCGGTGAAGTTGACGGAGAGGTGATTAATTTACCGTCTTTGTCTTCTACAAGCCAATCGAGGCAGAACTGAGCAGCGCCCTTCATGAGAGGATATCCACTATTTTTAAGAAAATCAATGTCTTTTGTGAAAATATAGTGTTCCCATAAATTGGTGCTCAGCCAGGTTCCTCCCATGTTCCAGTTGGCCCAGGAAGGATCTCCTGATCCGAAATTACCAACAGGGTTGCTCATGGCCCAGATGTCGGAATTGTGGCAGAGTACCCATCCATTGCAGCCATAGAAAGTTTGTGCCGTTATCGCTCCGGTTACCGATGCATTCTTAATAAAAGTCAGCAATGGCCGGTACATCTCTGAAAGATTGCTGTTCTCAGACAGCCAGTAGTTCTCCTCTAAATTTATGTTTGTGGTATAGTTACAGCTCCATGGCGGACGAAGGTATGGGTTCCACATTCCCTGCAGATTAGCCGGCACTCCCGGAGTACGTGAACTGCTGATAAGCAAGTACCGGCCATACTGGAAATAAAGTATCTCCAGGGTTTTATCTTCTTTCCCTTCCGAATACCGCTTTAGCCTTTCATTTGTTGGTAAATCGGGAGCATCAGTTTTTCCAAGTGTCAGACTTACGCGGTTAAAATATTTCTGGTAATCGGCCAGATGGGATGATTTCAACTGCTGAAACGATTTTGGAAAAGCTTTTCCCATTTGCCCTTTGGCAAGACTTTCATCATTCAGACCCTCTGATGCCGGGTCCTTATCAAAGCCGTTAAAGCTGGTAGCTATTGATACATAAACCAATGCTTCAGTAGCATCTTTAACTCCAAGTGTACTGTCTGAAGTAACAATTCTTCCGTCGCTGTTTTTAATTTTAAAGAGGGCCGTAAAGCGTGTTCCCTTTTTTTCATTAAAAACTATTGCATCAGGAATATCTCCCAAATAGTTTGGAACTGCATGCATGGGCGCATATCCTTCTGCTTTTAAATCAGAATTTTCAAGTGATATTTTATATTTCAAAAGGCTGTTGAACCTGATACTGAAATTTAAAGCTGCCTTTTTCGAGCTTGCAAGCCTGATGATCATTACCTGATCGGGATAAGAAATGAAGTATTCGCGAGTATATGTAATACCATTAATATCATACTTCACTTTAGAAACTGCATCCCCAATATTCAACTCACGGTAATAATCCTTTGGTTCACCATTTTGTTTCATATCAATAAATAAAGTGCCCAGCGGACAATATGATTCTGAAAATTTACCCTGTAATTTGTGCTGCAACTGATCGGCCAGTTTATAATCGTCATTTTTCAGGGCCTCCCTTATGGCTGGCAGGTTTTTATATGCTTCCGGATTCATATTTGCGTCTACCGGACCACCTGACCATAATGTTATATCGTTCAGATAAATTTTATCGGAGTTTATACCTCCAAATACCGATGCACCCATTTTACCATTCCCCAGCACCAGACTTTCTTCAAAATACCGGGCAGGCTGGTCGTACCAGAGGGTGTTTCCCGATTGCGCAAGAATATTGGTTGTTTCCGATATAATCAGCGACAGAGTAATAACTGCAATTGCTTTTTTCATTTGTTATACATATTAGCAGATTTACAACACTTCAGACTTAATCTCATTGCAGAACTTTAATTCTTATGACTGAAAATGAATATGGTGCAAGTACCTGATTTACAGCACTCCCTTTGAGCACAATCTCGCTTTCAACCGGACTTATCAGGGTTGGCTGTTCCAGCGAATTGACCTTATTAAGGTCTTCGCTTTTCAGAACTATCATTTTAGCTTTTGTCCCCAGCTTTTTGGAGCTTTTAAGAACGATATCAGCAGCCTGAGCCTTCTGATCCGAATTGACCAGTTTCAAGATAATTTCATTTGAATTTTTATCGTAAGCGGCCGAAGCAAACAGTCCATTTTGTCCTGTCAGAGGTTTGTCTTCCCGGAGCATTGGCAAAACCTCTGTTCCCTTATTATTGGAAAATAATTTCTGAACATAATAATTTGGTGTTCCGTATGATCTCAGATTATCAAACCATATGAGATCAGGTGTCCATTGCCAGGCGTCAACATGCGCAAAAAGCGGCGCATATGAGCACATATATACCACTCCGGCATTTCGTTCAAGTCCGGTCATGAAGGCAGCTTCGGACAGGGCACATTTCCAATTGTTCTGATTGTCGGGACTGCAGGTAAATTTGCTTTGAGCCGCATATTCACCTGCAAATATTTTGTAGCTGTTACGATCGTAGTTGTCATACCGGGTAGCATTCTGAAAGAACCATTCCGGATTGGCATAATAATGTTCATCCACAATCTGGGCATTCAGTTTTTTTAATTCCCGGGAAGCATAATCAAAATCTTTTCCTGATGGAGACGGTCCTGTCCCGGTAACAATTTTGATATCTGGATACTTTTCTTTAATAGCTTTTATAAATGCCTTATAACGCTCGATGTATTGTGAACCCCATTGTTCATTGCCAACACCGATAAATTTCAGGTTAAACGGCGACGGATGACCCATGCCTGTACGCACCTTGCCCCATTTGGAGTCAGCAGGACCATTAGCGAACTCAATTAAATCGAGTGCATTCTGGATATAAGGATCAAGTTGATCCATTGGGACAACTTCCGCAGTATTGAACTGGCAGGCCATGCCACAGTTCAATATTGGCAAAGGTTCTGCACCTATGTCTTCAGCCAGCTGAAAATATTCAAAGAAGCCCATACCGAACGATTGAAAATAGTCAGGTGTAAGACGGTGGGCAAATTCGGTATTCCACCGGTTTACAATCAGATGGCGGTCCTCGATTTTACCCACAGTATTTTTCCACTGATAGCGGTTTGCCAGGTCTCTTCCTTCTACAATACAACCACCAGGGAAACGAAGAAAACCTGGTTTCAGATCGGCAAGCAGTTGTACTAAATCAGACCGTAGTCCTTCAGGACGGTTTTTCCAGGTGTCATCCGGGAAAAGTGAGATCATGTCGAGGTCTATGGATCCGTTTCCTTCAAACCATATGTTCATTCTGGCTTTTAGTTCAGTTGTATCAGCCGCAAAACTTACATAATATTTCTTCCAGTCCTTTGAATCCGGAACAAGGCCGGTTGCCCCTATAACTTTACCCTGATTATTAACCAGTTCTATACGCATTTTCAGGGTGCTGCCCTCCAACTGGCGGGCCAGAACCGAAAAATGATATGTCATTCCTTTTTTAATTCCCATTCCTCTGAAACCTGCATTGGATAACCCAAAGGAAGGTTCGCCAGGAG